>Ga0209919_1000028_pt1 | contig 94743 bp, 86 predicted proteins | sample SalPon2A_C_D2_MG_FD_185721 | JGI IMG/M metagenome (GOLD analysis project Ga0209919, IMG submission 185721) | Soil microbial communities from South San Francisco under conditions of wetland restoration - Salt Pond MetaG R2A_C_D2_MG (SPAdes)... | ecosystem: Environmental > Terrestrial > Soil >... | reverse complement strand
CCCTCCAGGCCTTCACGTCGGTGTACCACCGGCCCCCGTATTCCCGGCTCTGGATGTCCACGTGGACGGTGAGACGCTCGCCCTCCTTCACGCCCAGTTCCTCGATCTTCTCGCCCCACTGGACGATGCAGACCTCCTTCGGGTAGTCGCCCTCCGTCTCCAGGATGAACTCCTGCTTGCGCCAGGGCCCGTTCCGTCCTTCCCCCGTCTGCTCCTCCAGCACCTGCTTGACTGTGCCCGTGAGCTTCACGTCCATGTGGCCATCGTCTCCTTCGAGTCGCGGTGTCCGGGGCGGCGGTGCCCGCGGCATCTCAACCTAGGTGCCCGGCGGCCGGGCTCAAGCCGGGGACGGCCGGCCAGGGGCGGTGCGCCCGGATCGGGAGCGGGATTCCGTCCGTCTCAGGTGGCCCCCGCCTCCGCCAGGAAAGCGCTGACCCGCGCCAGCCACGCCTCCGGACGCTCCAGGTGGACGGCGTGGCCCGCGTCCGGCACCGAAGCGCGAACCGAGGCCGACATTCGAGCCGCCATGCGATCGGCGATGGCCTCGAACTTCGCATCCAGCCGGCCCGTGAGCAGGAGGGCCGGCGGCTCGACCTCGTCCAGGCGTTCCCACAGGGAGGGCTGGGCGCCCGTGCCGAAGCCCCTCAAGGTTCCGGCGAGACCCCGGGGGTGGGCGTCGAGACGGCGACGCCTCTCCCGTCGCCGGACCTCGTCCGGGAGTCGCCGCTGCGTATCGAACAGGGGCCGCGCCATCCAGTCGTCCACGAAGCGGGCCATGGCCTCCGGTCCCGCGTCTTCCAGCCGGGCGGCCAGCGCCTCGTCAGCCGCCCGCCGGGCCCGCCTCTCGGGCCCGGTGGCCAGGCCCGGCGAGCCGCTCTCCAGCACGAGCGCGGCCACGCGCTCGGGCTGGAGGACGGCACGCCCCAGGGCCAGGCGCGCTCCCATGGAGTAGCCGACCCATGCCGCCCGCTCGACCCCCAGTTCGTCCAGCACCTCTTCGAGGTCTGCGATCTGCCTTTCCATGGCGTAGCGCGACGGCTCCGCGGGGACGTCGCTCCCGCCGTGGCCCAGGAGGTCGACGGCCACCACCCGGCGTCCGGTCGCCACCAGCCCCTCGACCAGCTCCTCGCCCCACGCCTCCACGGAGCCGGTGAAGCCGTGCAGGAGAACGACGGGGAGGGCCGTTCCGTCCCCCCCTCGCTCGGAGAGCCGGACGTGGAACCCGTCGCGGAGTGCGATCCGATGCGCTCGGGCCGTCGTGCGCGACACGCTGGACCTCCTGATTTCCCCATTCCACCGGATGCGAAACATACCCTCGCCTTGACCCGGCGTCGTGACGCCTTTTAGGCTTGGTGCGTCCCCCCATTCGCCATCACCTCCGTTTCGGGAGCGGAAGGCATGGCGAGCCTCCTCAAAGCCGGAGCCCGCGCGCGGGTGCGCCTGGTTCGATGCACTGCCGTGGCGGCCCTCGTGCTCGGGGCCGCTACGGGGCCCGCGACCGCTCAGCTGGCCTCCCACGCTCTCACCCTGGAAGATGCGGCCGCCGTCGACAGCATCACGACCCTCGAGGCGGCGCGGGGCGACGGGATCTGGGACCTCCTCCAGCGGGCCGGCATCGCGCCGACGCCGGCCGCCATCGCGGCGTTCAAGCGCCGCAACCGCGGCCGCCTCATCCACGGGGACGGGCTCCTCGCGGGCCGTTCCTACACCGTTCCGGCCGGTGGCTCCCGCGTGGGCACGTTCCCCATCTTCGGATCGGAGTACGCGAGGGTCGAGCGTGAATCCGACCGCCTTTCGGGCCGCATCTACTACATCGTGAGCGGACACGGCGGCCCCGACCCGGGAACCGTCGGACGCTACGCCGGCCGGAGACTCCCGGAGGACGAGATCGCCTACGACGTGTCGCTGCGACTGGCCCGCCGGCTCCTCGAGGAGGGAGCCACGGTCTATCTGATCGTCCAGGATCCCGACGACGGGATCCGTGACGGAAGCCGGTTCCCCCTGGACCACGACGAACGCTACGTGGACGGTCGCCGGATCCCCCGGAGCCAGCTCGCGCGCCTCCGGGACCGCGTCCGCCTCATCAACCGCCTGTACGCCGAGCACGGCGGCTCCGCGACGGTCCAGCGCGTCCTGTCGCTCCACGTGGACGCGCGGGGCTCCAGGCGGGAGCCTCAGATCGACGTCCACTTCCTGGTGGCCAGCCGGCGGGGTCGGCGCATGGCCCGCGGGCTGCGCGCCGCCTTCCGCCACCAGTACGCCCGCGTGCAGCCGGGCCGGGGCTACGACGGAACCGTGGACGTCAGGAACCTCTACGTGCTCCGGCACACCCGCCCCGTGGCCGTCCTGGTCGAGCTGGGCAACATCCGCAACGGCCTGGACCAGAGGCGGCTGACTCGATCCAGGAATCGCCAGGCGGTCGCCGACTGGCTGGTGGACGGTCTGCTGCGGGAGGCAGGGAAAGCCCGCTAGAACGGAACGCCGGCTCGCACGAGCGGGAGCAGATGCGGGGCGTCGGGCCTCCTCCATCGGCCCTGCGCCATCCAGATCGGGCAGCTGGCGGTGTTCATTGGTCTCGCCACGAGCTATCCCGTGAACTGACGGCTGGTCCGGGGTCGAGGAAGCCAGGTAGCCGGGGGCGAGGCGCTGGCGACCCTGCGTACCGTACCGTATCGTTTTTCGTTCGCCGACCCACCGTCGACCCAGAGGAGTGTCATGCGCGATGCACCGTACCTCGCCACTACCCTTTCGCTCGCGTTCGCCCTCACCGCAGCCGCCGCCCCGGCACGAGCTCAGATTCAGGTCTCGGAGGGGGGCGTTGCCGAGGCCGACAGCACGATCACCGCGCTCGTGGGCCGACTCAGCCTCGCCCGCTACAAGGCCACCATCAAGGGCCTCACGAGCTTCGGAGACCGCCGTCAGGGCACCGAGCGAAACCGGAAGGCCGTGGACTGGATCGAGGCCCGGCTCAAGAGCTATGGATGCAGCGACGTCTCCCGGCTGACGTACGACTTCGAGCCGGTTTCTCGGCGCGCACGCGGGCGGCGCCGGAGATCCTCCCGTCCCAGGAACCTCGCCGTCGGCGGCGCGCGCTATCGGGGTCTGCGCGGTCGCACAGGCGTCAACAACGATTCGCTCGAGCAACCGGATCCCGCCATCCGCGCCGAGGACGCCGAACCCAGCAAGCCGGGCGAGCGGCAGGAGGTGTACTGCACGAAGGTCGGCACCACGCACCCCGACGAGATGTACATCGTCGGCGGACATATGGACGGAATCGGCTGGGGCCAGGCCGCCAACGATGACGGCTCGGGCGCCGCGCTGGTCATGGAACTCGCCCGCGTGTTCAGCGGCCCCGACGTGAAGACGGAACGCTCGATCCGGTTCATTCTGTGGAACAACGAAGAGACGGGGCTCAACGGCAGCCGCGCGTACGTGGCGCAACGCGATTCATTGCAGGCCCGGGAATCTCCGCCAGGTTCGGGAAAGTATCCGGAGCCCAGGTGGCTGGGTATGATTCAGCACGACATGATGATGTGGGACCATGGCATGCCGCGCGCCGATGGTACGGTGAGCAAGCAGCAGCGTCCCGAAGCCGACGTGAACATCGAGTTCCAGTCGAACTCCAAGATGGCCGCGGCCTCCCAGAAACTGGCGTGGGTGTTCGAGGACGCCAACGAGAAGTACGCCACGACCTATCCGGCACAGGTCGGCCGACACATGACGAACACCGATTCCGATCCATTCAAGAATCTCGTGCCCGCCATCAGCCTGCGCGAAAACGAGCGCGGCGCCCAGATCGGCGCCGGATGGGACCCGAACTGGCATCAGCCCACCGACGTATTCACCACCTACAGCGACAGGGACTTCATGCTCGGGCTCAATGCGGCGCAGACCACCCTTGGCGCGGTGGCGGAGCTTACGGGCGCGAAGATCGCAAAGTGAGCTGGAGTCCCCCCGGCGAGGCTGGCCATGGCCGCACCCCGCCGAGGAAGGCGAGCGGTCTGGACCTTCGCGACAGCTTGAACGGGCTGGAGCTGGAAAGTGGGCCCGGGACGATTCGAACGTCCGACCTCACGCTTATCAGGCGTGCGCTCTAACCAGGCTGAGCTACGGGCCCTAGTGGTGGCGGCCGGAGCCGCCGGGGGGCAGGCAACCTAAGACCGGGACCGGTGAAGTCAAGCTCCGCCGAGGAACCTCTCGCGGCCCACGGGGGTTGCACGTAGCCAGAATCGTGCTCGGCGCGAGCGCACCCTCCGATGTCTCCCCGCACTCGCCCGGGTCGGTGCACCTCGAGGACGGCCTGGAGCCCATGAGACGACTACTCGCGTTCGGAACCCTGTGCGCAGCCGTGACCCTCGGACTGACGTCGTGTAGCAGCCTGAAGGTCACCAACACGGCGACCGGCCCCCCGGCCATCTCCTTCGCCATCGCCGTCCCGCAGCAGAACGGGCAGGCCTCGACGGGGAGCCACCTGATCCGGATGTCCAAGTCCAGCACCTACCTCCGGCCGATCATCTCCACCAAGCAGGGCGACTCGACGCTGACCGTGAACGCGGTCGAGGCCGTGTTCAAGGAGATGGAACTGCAGCGCGCCTCGGCGACCAGCGACTGCACGGTCACGCCCACGGGAGAGACGTCGGACTCCGACCAGTGCGACGAGTTCAACCTCGGCCCGATCGTCTCGGACTTCCCGATCCAGACGCCGGGCAACTCGACCCGGGTGGCGATCGGCTTCGCACAGAAGGAGACCTACTCGTCCTTCTGGTTCCGCCTGCACCGGCTGGACCCGAACGACGCGAACGACGCCTCCCTGATCAACCAGCGGCCGGAGCTCCAGGGCGCCAGCGTCTACGTCACGGGCACGTTCAACGGCACGGCCTTCAAGGTGGGAATCTCGGTCGAACAGACGGAGAAGCTGACCTTCAAGAACCCCGTCGTCCTCGGGGACGGCTCACAGCTGGGACTCGGGGTCACGCTCGATGTGCTGAGCTGGTTCAAGGACCCGGCCACGGGCCAGTTGATCGATCCCACGACGGTGGCGAGCAGCGACTCTCTGCAAGCGCTCGTGGCCGGCAACGTCGCGTCCTCGATGACGTTGCAGGTCACCCAGATCTGACGGAAGCGCTGCCCCCGGGCGCCCGCCACCCCGATGCACGAACGGCCCGCCTCGCGGCGGGCCGTTCGCATCCCCGACGACGGAGAGGCCCGGGCGCGTCAGGCGCTACCAGTCCTCCGGGGCCGCGCGCTCCGAGTCGTCCTCATCGGACTCCTCGAACGCCTCCTCGTACACGGCCCACTCTTCCTCGTCCTCGTCCTCGTCCCAGTCGTCGTCCTCGTCGTCATCGTCCCAGTCGTCGTCGAACTCCTCCTCATCGAAGTCGTCGTCGAATTCCTCGTCCTCGTCTTCGTCTTCCTCCCACTCGGAACGGGGAGCGAGCACATCCTCTTCGACGAGGAAAGACTCGGCCAGCATCGAGCGCGACATGGGACTCCTCCTGGGTGGTTCGGGGCAGGGAGCGGACAAGCGGCAAGCTACAAGGGGTGCCGCGGCTGTCAAGTCGCCGCCTGACGACGGTCCCGCTTGCGTCCGTGCGCGGTCAGGGCGCGCTTCCGGAACCGGATCGCCGCCGGGGTGACCTCGACCAGCTCGTCCTCGCGGATGAACTCGAGTCCGAACTCCAGGGTGACCTCCCTGGGAGGCTCGAGCAGGATGTTCTCGTCGGACCCGGCGGCCCGCATGTTCGTGAGCTTCTTGCCGCGGGTCGTGTTGACCTCGAGGTCGTTTTCCCGGGCGTGCTCGCCGACGATCATGCCGTCGTACACGGCGTCGCCGGGGCCCACGAACAGCCGCCCGCGGTCCTGCAGGTTGAACAGGGCGTAGCCGGTCGCGGTTCCTTCCGTCATGGACACCAGGGCTCCCGTCCTCCGGGCCTCGATGCTCCCGGCCCAGGGGCCGTACCGCGCGAACTGGCGATGGAGGATCCCCTCCCCGCGGGTGTCGGTCAGGAACTCGGAGCGGTAGCCGGTCAGCCCCCGCGACGGGACCAGGAAGCGCAGGCGCACCGTTCCACCGATCTCGCGCGAAATGTCCACCATCTCGCCTCGTCGTTCGCCGAGCTTCTGGATCACGACCCCCATGGCCTCGGCCGGCACGTCGATCACGACCTCTTCGTAAGGCTCCTCCAGGCCTTCCGGCCCCTGGTGAGTGATCACCTCGGGGCGGGAGACCGTGAACTCGTAGCCCTGGCGCCGCATGCTCTCCATCACGACGGCCAGGTGGAGCTCGCCGCGGCCCGCCACCCGGAATCGGTCCGGATCGCCCGTGGGCTCCAGGCGGAGCGCCACGTTGCTGAGGGTCTCGCGCTCCAGGCGCTCTCGGATCTGGCGGGAGGTGACGTAGCGGCCCGACCGCCCCGAGAAGGGCGAGTCGTTCGGCCGCAGCTCGACGGCGATCGTGGGTGGTTCGACCGCGATCCCCTCCAGACGGCCCGGCCGCACCGGGTCGCACAGGGTGGTCCCGATCTCCGCCCCCTCCACACCGGCCACCGCCGCGATCTCCCCGGCCACCACCGATTCGGCCTCGCGGCGTTCCAGTCCCTCGAACACGTACAGCTTGGGCACGCGGTCGGTGGCCGCAGGCTCCTCCTCGTCCAGCGGCCACACGGCCACCCGGTCCCCGACCGCGATGCGTCCCCCCTCGATGCGGCCGATGGCCAGCCGGCCCAGGTACGGCGAGTAGTCGAGCGTCGACACGAGCATCCGGAACGGCCCCTCGGGGTCGCCCGGAGGGGGCGGCACGGTTCGCACGATGGTGCGGAACAGCGGCTCCAGTCCCCGGTCCCGGATGTCGGGCTCCTCTCCCGCCCATCCCTCGCGCCCGGAGGCGTACAGGAAGGGCGCGTCCAGCTGCGCGGCGTCCGCCTCGAGCTCCATGAGCAGCTCGAGCACCTCGTCGTGGACCCGGAGCGGCTCGGCGTCCGTGCGGTCGACCTTGTTGATCACCACCACGGGCTGCAGCCTCAGCTCCAGCGCCTTGCGCGTCACGAACCGCGTCTGCGGCATGGGTCCTTCGAACGCATCCACCAGCAGGAGAACGCCGTCCACCATGCGGAGGATCCGCTCGACCTCGCCCCCGAAGTCGGCGTGGCCCGGCGTGTCCACCAGGTTGAGCTTGAACTCGCGACCGTCGGGGTCGCGCCACCGGATGGCGGCGTTCTTGGAGAAGATGGTGATCCCGCGCTCGCGCTCCTGGGGATCCGAGTCCATGACGCGCTCGCGCACCTCCTGGCCCGCCCGGAAGGTGCCGGTGGACTGGAGCATGCGGTCCACGAGCGTGGTCTTCCCGTGGTCGACGTGCGCGATGATCGCGATGTTACGGATCGAGGTCACGGCAGCGTGAAACTCCCTATGGCATGGGAAGATGAACGGCCCACGGCACCCTCCGTCGAACGCTGTGGGCCGTCCTCGTACCCGGGCTCGGAGGCGATGTTCTCGGGAGCCGAAACGAGGTCATCGAGGGGCCCTCCGGGCAGGCCGGGGCCGTTGCTGCAGGTCGCGCCGATTCGTACCTTGCGGGACCGGCGCGGGGGGTGCCTTCCCGCCCCGCGATCAGCGTGAACCCGGCCCCTGGAGCGACCTTGAAACGTCCCATCCTCCACCGCCTCGGCCTGGTGGTCGCGGTCCTCGCATCCGGCCTCGGGGCGGCCGGATGCGGCAAGCCGCCCGCGATGGGAAAGGTCGACACGCTGGTGGTGCTCACCGCCAACGACTCCCTGTGGAACCGCCTGGAGGACACGACGCGGGCGGCCCTCGAGCCCACCGTGTTCACCGTGCGCTCCGAGCAGAAGTTCTACGTCGAGCAGGCCGACACGGCCTCCTCCCAGGTGGCGCATCTCAAGCTCTTCCGGCAGGTGGTCGTGTTCGGCACGCCCGACAACGGCCTGGTGCGCAAGATCGCGTCCGCGGCCGGGAAGCCGCCCACCGCGCCCTCGGTGATCCAGGCCCGGGACGTGTGGGCCACCGACCAGCTGGCCACGGCCGTCGTCCTGGACCCGAAGGACGAGGCGGGAAGCTGGAGGTCGCAGCTGCCCGAGCTCGACTCGCTGGTCGACGCCGAATACCGTTCCTACGTGCACCTGCGCATGTTCGTGAGCGGGGAGGACACGGCGAACGAGGCCAAGCTCCGGCGGACGCTGGGCTTCGGGATCCAGTTTCCGGCGGTCTACCGGGTGGACACGCTCACGGACAGCGTGGTCGTGCTGGTGAACGACAACCCGGACCCCTCCGAGCTGATCCGGTCGGTGCTCGTGGCGTGGCGCCCCTCGCTCGACACGCTCACGGCGGCGGCGGCGTACGGCTGGCGCCGCGCCGTGGACACCGTCTACTACGGGGTCCCGCAGGCGATCGACACGGCCCAGGGCACGGTGAAGCGCATGGAGCTCCACGGACGCCCGGCGCTGGAGGGCACCGGCGCCTGGCGCGACGTGGGCACCGGCTACCCCGCCGGAGGACCCTTCATCGCTCGACTCGTCCAGTGTCCCGACCGGACCTACTTCCTGGACGGTTGGGTGTATGCCCCGGGCAAGAGCAAGTACCAGTACGTGATCCAGGTCCGCGACATCCTCGATTCGTTCTCCTGCGGCGCCGGCGGCTGACCCCCGCCGGCGTCGGGGACCCGGCCGCCGGGAAGCCGCGGACGCCACAGGCATCGACATGTCCTTCGTCCACCTTCACACGCACAGCGAGTACTCGCTCCTGGACGGGGCGAACCGTATCGACGACCTGGTGGACCGGGCCGAGCGGCTCGGTATGCCGGCCGTCGCGCTCACCGACCACGGCGTCCTGTACGGCGCCTGGCAGTTCCAGGAGAAGGCGCGCGCCCGCGGCCTGAGGCCCATCCTGGGCTGCGAGCTGTACGTGGCCTACGGAGACCGCCGCTCCAAGGAGCCACCCCGCGACGCACCCGCCCCCTACGCGCACCTCGTGGCTCTGGCCCGGAACCGCACGGGCTGGGAGAACCTGGTCAAGCTGAGCTCCATCGGTTTCACCGAGGGCTTCTATCGCAAGCCGCGCGTGGACCACGAGGCCCTCGAGGAGCACGCCGACGGGCTCATCGTGCTGTCGGCCTGCCTGTCGGGCGAGGTGGCCAAGTACCTGTCCATGGATCGCTGGGAGGAGGCCCGCGAGACTGCCGCCTGGTACGCCCGCCTCCTGGGCGAGGACAACTACTGGCTCGAGGTCCAGGACCACGGCATCCCCGCCCAGGAGAAGGTGAACCGGGGTGTGTTCGAGCTGGCCGAGGAGCTCGGGCTCGGCGTGGTGGTGACCAACGACGCCCACTACCTCCGGCGCGAGGATGCCGACGCCCACGACACCCTGCTGTGCATCGGGACGGGCAAGGACAAGGAGGATGTCGACCGGCTTCGCTTCGACACGGAGGAGACCTACTTCAAGTCTCCCGAGGAGATGGCCGGGCTGTTCCCGGACCGGCCCGACGTGCTCGAGAACACCCTGGCCATCGCGGAGCGCTGCGAGGTCTCCTTCGACGAGAGCTACCACCTCCCGGCCTTCCCGCTGCCGGAGGCGTTCGCCGAGGACGACCGTTACCTGAGGCACCTGGCCCAGGAGGGAGCCCGCGAGCGCTACGGGGAGCCGCTGGGCGCGGAGGTGCGCGAGCGGCTCGACTACGAGCTCGACGTGATCGCCCGCACGGGCTACGCCGGCTACTTCCTGATCGTGTGGGACTTCATCCGCGCGGCCCGGGAGCGCGGCATCCCGGTGGGGCCGGGGCGCGGCTCGGCAGCCGGCTCGATCGTGGCCTACGCCCTGCGGATCACGGACGTCGACCCCCTCCATTTCGACCTCCTGTTCGAGCGCTTCCTCAACCCCGAGCGCGTGTCGATGCCCGACATCGACATCGACTTCTGCTACGAGCGCCGGGGCGAGGTCATCGAGTACGTGCGCGAGAAGTACGGACAGGCCTCGGTGGGCCAGATCATCACGTTCGGCACCATGAAGGCCCGGGCGGTGGTCCGGGACGTCGGACGGGTCCTCGGCTTCCTCCCGTCCGAGACCGACCGGCTGGCCAAGCTCATCCCCTCGGGCCCGGGCTACGCGCTCACGGTCCAGGAGGCGGTCGACAGGGTCCAGGAGCTCCACGACCTCTACGAGGACGACACGCGCCACCGGAAGCTTCTCGACTACGCCATGAGCATCGAGGGGCTCTCCCGCCACAGCTCCGTGCACGCGGCCGGGGTGGTGATCGCGCCCGGGCCGCTCACCGACTACGTGCCGGTATGCACGGACACGCGGAGCGACGACGGTTCCGTGATCACCCAGTTCGACATGACCGCCCTCGAGAAGGCGGGCATGCTCAAGATGGACTTCCTGGGGCTCCGGACCCTGACCGTGATCTCCGACGCGGTGCGCATGGTCGAAGAGCGCCACGGCGTGAAGGTGGACTGGGACGAGGTCGGCCTCTCCGACCCCGAGGTCTTCCGGCTCCTCTCCTCGGGGCGGACGGCGGGGGTCTTCCAATTCGAGTCGTCCCTGGCCACCGAGAAGCTCCGCGCCATGCACGCGGATCGGTTCGACGACCTCACCGCGGTGAATGCCCTCATCCGTCCCGGACCGCTCGACTCGGGCATGACGGACGTCTACATCCGGCGCAAGCGAGGGCTGGAGAACGTCACCTTCCCGCACCCCGACCTGGCCGACCTCCTCGAGCCGACCTACGGGATCATCGTCTACCAGGAGCAGGTGATGCGGGTGGCCCAGGAGCTGGCGGGTTACTCGCTGGCCGAGGCCGACGTGCTCCGGAAGGCGGTCGGAAAGAAGGACGCCGAGCTCATCGCTCGCGAGCTCGAGCGCTTCAAGGAGCGCTGCGTGGCGGCGGGCGTCGCCGCCCGCAAGGCCGGCGAGATCGCCGGGCTCATCGAGACCTTCGGCCGTTACGGCTTCAACAAGGCTCACTCGGTGGCCTACGCCATCCTTTCCTACAGGACGGCATGGCTCAAGGCGCACTACCCGGCCGAGTTCATGGCCGCGCTCCTCTCCTCGGAGATCGGCAACACCGACAAGGTGGTCGCCTACATCAACGAGGCCTCCGAGCTCGGCATCGAAGTCCTGCCGCCCAGCGTGGAGGAGTCCGGGTACCGGTTCACCGTCGTCGACGACGACCGCATCCGGTTCGGACTCGGCGCCATCAAGGGCGTGGGCCACTCGGCCATCCAGTCCATCCTCGGGGCGCGCGCCGAGGAGCCGTTCGGGTCGCTGTTCGACTTCTGCCAGCGCATCGACCTGCGCCTCAACAACAAGAGAGTGCTGGAGGCGCTGATCCAGGCCGGGGCGCTGGACAGCTTCGGGGAACGGGCCGCCATGGTGGCGGGACTCGAGAAGGTGCTGGGCGAGGCCCAGCTCCGGCAGCGGGAGCGGGAGACCGGACAGACCTCCCTGTTCGGCGGTGCCGGCGGGGCGCCCGCGCGGCCCGAGCCGGAGGTCCCGCAGGTCGCGTCCTGGGGCGAGGCCGAGCGGCTCAAGCGGGAGAAGGAGGTGCTGGGATTCTACACCTCCGGCCACCCCCTGGAGCGATTCCGGGAGATCGTGGAGATGTTCTCGGCCGACGTGAACACGACGAACCTGGCCGAGCGCCGCGACCGGCAGGCGGACCTGGCCTGCGTGGTGACCGAGGCCGACGTGCGCACCTCTCGCCGCGACGGACGCGAGTGGGGCAAGCTCACGGTCGAGGACTTCCACGGCACGGCCAGCGCCCTGGTGTTCGGGGACGCCTGGCTCGAGCACCGGGACATCCTGACCCAGGATGCACCCGTGCTGCTGTCGGGCCGCGTCTCCGGTCGCTCGCGTGACGAGGAGGATCCCCCCATCTTTGTCGATTCGGTACGGAGCCTGGCCGATGTGAGGGCCAGCGGGCGGGTGGGCGTTCGCATCGAGCTGCGCCAGGGCGATCGGCTCCCGGCGGGCACGTTCGAGCGCGTGCGTCAGGTGATCGAGGAAACGCCGGGTGCCGGCCCGCTCTACGTGGAATGGCACGCGGAGGGAGACGGGGACGGCGCCCCGCTGCTGGCATCGCGCTCGTTGCGCGTGGCGCCCAGCCCCGACCTCCTGGCGGAGCTCCGCAGCCTGCTCGGACGAGACCGGGTCCGATTCTCGCGCGAATGAGGCGCGCGGATCGGTATGGGCCCGGAGAGAAGACGGAGACGGGGACACGGCGATGGCGCTCGAGCGTAGCGAGAAGTTCGAGAAGATGCGCGAACGGCTCACGGAGCTGAAGGAGCTCTCGAGTCGCGAGGGGATCGACATGTCCGAACAGATCGAGAGGCTCGAGGACCAGCTGGACGCCGAGCAGGCCGACGCGGTCGCGGAGCTGTCCCGCTACGACCGGGTGAAGCTGGCCCGCCACCAGGAGCGACCCTTCACGCTCGACTACATCGAGCGCCTGTGCGACGACTGGGTCGAGCTCCACGGCGACCGCCACTATCGGGACGATCCGTCCATCGTGGGGGGTTGGGCCTCCTTCGGCGGCCGGTCCGTCATGGTGATCGGCCACCAGAAGGGCCGGGACATGAAGGAGAACCTGGCCCGCAACTTCGGCTCGCCGCACCCGGAGGGCTACCGCAAGGCCGAACGGCTCATGAAGCTGGCGGAGAAGTTCGGCCGCCCCGTCCTCACCTTCGTCGACACCCAGGGAGCCTACCCGGGGATCGGCGCCGAGGAGCGCGGCCAGGCCGAGGCCATCGCCCGCAACCTCCTCGTGATGGCCGGCCTGCGCACCCCCATCATCGCCTGCGTGATCGGCGAGGGCGGAAGCGGCGGCGCGCTCGGCATCGCCGTGGCCGACCGGGTCCTCATGCTCGAGAACGCCATCTACTCGGTGATCTCGCCCGAAGGATGCGCCGCCATCCTGTGGCGGAGCCGCGACCAGGCCGAGCAGGCGGCCGAGGCGCTCAAGCTCACCGCCCAGGACCTCCTCGAGCTCGAGGTGATCGACGAGATCGTTCCCGAGCCGCCGGGGGGCGCGCACACCCGACCGGCCGAGACGGCACGGGCGGTGGGCGAAGCGCTGGAGCGGCACCTGGCCGAGCTCGAGGCGCTCGAGCCCGACGAGCTGGTCCGGCTCCGACGCGAGAAGTACTTCCAGATGGGCGCCTGGGAGGAGGCTTGAGCCCCGGAGTCCCCGAGCCGGTCGCGCCCCGCCCGGCGGGGCCCCGACCGGTCGCGACCCCGCGGGACGTCCAGGTGGTCCAGGTGGAGTTCAAGGGCCTGCGCCGCGACTACTACGCCGCTCGCGAGGCCGTGCCCCTCGTCGAAGGGGAGCACGTCATCGTGGAGGCCGACCGCGGCCGCGACCTGGGCACGGTCCACCGGGCCGCCCACGCCGACGACCTGGCCTGCGAAGGCGGCTGCGAGCACGCCGGGGAACGGTCCGTCATACCTCCCTCGCGGCGCGTGCTGCGGCGGGCGGCACCGGTCGACGTCGAGCGACTGCTCGAGCTCCGCACGCACGAGGCGGACGTGGGAACGCGCACCCGCGAGCTGGTCCACAAGCACGGCCTCAAGATGAAGGTGAGCGAGGCCGAGTGGCAGTGGGACCGCAACAAGCTCACCGTGTACTTCACGGCCGACAAGCGCGTCGACTTCCGCGCCCTGGTGCGCGACATGGCCGGCGAGTTCCGCACCCGAATCGAGCTGCGCCAGATCGGAGTGCGGGACGAGGCCCGGCGCCTCGGCGGGATCGGACGCTGCCGGCGTGAGTTGTGCTGCCGCGCCTGGCTGCCGGAGATCCAGCCCGTCACGCTCCAGCTCGCCAAGGACCAGGGGCTCTCCCTCAATCCGGCCCAGATCTCGGGCGCGTGCGGGCGGCTCATGTCGTGCCTCCACTACGAGCACGAGGCCTACCTGCAGGCCCGCAAGCGCTTCCCCAGGGAGGGCCAGAGGCTGGGCACCTCGCGGGGCCAGGAGACGGTGGTGGGCTGGAACCTGTTCAAGGAGACGGTGACCCTGAAGGACGATCACGGAGAGCGACGCACTCTGCCGCTCGAGGAGCTCAAGCGCGAGGCCCGCGGGCGTCCCGGGAAGCCCGGGCGGGTGGAGGAGACCGACCGCCGCTGATGGGCCACTTCTACATCACCACCGCCATCGACTACGCCAACGGCGAGCCGCACGCCGGCCACGCGTTCGAGAAGATCGGCGCGGACGCCATCGCGCGGTATCGTCGCCTGCGCGGCGACCGCGTGCATTTCGTCATCGGCATGGACGAGCACGGGCAGAGCATCCCCCAGGAGGCCGCCCGCCGGGGCATCGAGCCGGCCGAGCTCGTGGACGAGCTCGCCGGCCGCTTCCGGGCCGTGTGGGACAGCCTCGGCGTCTCGTACGACGACTTCATCCGAACGACCCAGCCGCGGCACGCCCGCGCGGTCACGGCGCTCGTCGAGCGGGTGCGAGAGGCCGGCGACCTCTACATGGGGACGTACGAGGGCTGGTACTGCGTGCGCTGCGAGGCCTTCCGCGCCGAGGACGAGCTCGTGGACGGCCGCTGTCCGCTGCACCCGGACCGCGAGATCGCGTGGACGGAGGAGGACAACTGGTTCTTCCGGCTGTCCCGCTTCCGCGATCCCCTGCTCGCGCACATCGAGGCCCACCCGGACTTCATCCGCCCCGAGAGCCGCCGCAACGAGATCGTCCGGCTCCTGGAGGGCGGACTCGAGGACGTGTCGGCCTCCCGCTCCCGGATCCCGTGGGGCATTCCGTTCCCGGGGACCGAGGACCACACCGTGTACGTGTGGCTGGACGCGCTGACCAACTACCTGTCGGCCATCGGCTTCCCCGACGACGCGTACCGCGAGTGGTGGCCGGCCGACCTGCACGTGATCGGCAAGGACATCACCCGCTTCCACTGCGTCATCTGGCCCGCCATGCTGCTGTCGGCCGGCATCGAGCTGCCTCGCTCGGTGTGGGGCCACGGATTCGTGAGCGTCGAGGGCGGCAAGATCTCCAAGTCCGCCGGGGCCCGCCTGGAGCTCGAGGCCCTGGTCGAGCGTCACGGGCCCGACGCGTTCCGCTACTTCATGCTGCGTGAGACGCCCTGGGACGGCGATCGCGACTTCGGGTCACCCGCCCGGCTGCTGGCGAGCTTCGACGAGCGCTACAACGCCGAGCTCGCCAACGACCTCGGCAACCTCCTGAACCGGGTCGTGGCCATGGTACGGAAGTACCGGGAGGGCCGGGTGCCGGCCGGGGACGACACGGAGCTGGACGAGGCGCGGCGCGGCGCCCTGTCCGGCTACCACGCCTCCATGGAGGCGCTCCTCCTGCACCGGGGCGCGCAGGCCGCCCTCGACCTGGTCCGCGAGGCGAACGGCTTCGTCGACCGGTCCAGGCCGTGGGACCTGGCGCGGGCCGAGCGGGACGAGGGTGCCGGGCAGGGAGCCCTGGACGCCTCCCTGGGCTCGCTGGTGCGAGCGCTGGCCGCCACCGCCGTCATGTTGACCCCGTTCCTCCCGGGGAAGTCGCGCACGCTCTGGGAGCAGCTGGGCGGAGAGGAACCCGTCCCGTCCTTCGACGCGCTGGAGGATCGAACCGCCGGCCTGACCGGGGTGGCGGGCGGAGCCGTCCTGTTTCCACGGGACGACGCTTGACGGCCCCGATCCTGCAAGGTAACCTGCTCCCACTGCGCACCTTTTTCACACGTCCTGCAACCGGTGCAGGCCGCGGCCAGGCACGGGGAGCCCGAAGTCCCCGGCAACGGAACCGTCAACACAGGGGCTCCCATAGGCTTGCGATCGTCCGTACACGGCGGTGGTGCACGGATTGCTGGAGAGCATCATCCTTCTCGAGCTCCATCCGGGCACGGCTCTAACCGCGACGTGAGCATGAAGCCAGGCTGGACCGTCCAGATCCTGCCCCACAGCGCCGACGGCGTTTCGCGCAACTTCCGCCTCCGGACTCGGACCGTCCGGCTGGCGCTCGCGGCGGCGATCCTCGTCCTGCTCGCGACCGGCACGGGCCTGTTCTTCCTGGTACGCACGTCCTGGCGGGCCACCGAGGTCTCCCGACTGCGCTCGGAGAACCGCACGCTGCTCGTCAGCTTGCGGGACATCGAGGGGCGTGTGGGCTCGCTGACCCGTGCCATGGACGACTTCTCGAGCCGGGAGGAGCGCTACCGTCTCGCGGCGGGCCTCCCCCTCCTCGACCCCGACGTCCAGGCGGTGGGCGTCGGAGGTCCGCCCATCTCGGACCCGGTGCACCAGGCGCTGGTCAGGCTGGACCCGCGGGCAGGAGGAGAGACGGAGGACGTGGCCTCGACGCTGGACGTGCTCCTGCGCCGCGCCCGGCTGCTCACGACCAGCCTCTCCGAGGCGACGGACTCCCTGCGCGTCCACCGCGCGGTCATGCTGGCTCGTCCCTCCATCCGGCCCGTCCCGGCGGACGAGTCCTGGATCAGCTCCGGCTTCAGCCGCAGCCGCTACCACCCCATCCTGCTCTACAACCGTCCGCACGAGGGCCTGGACCTGTCGGCGCCGCTCGGCGCCCCCATCCGGGCCGCCGCACCGGGGCGGGTGGTGTTCGCCGGCAAGGACGAGGGCTACGGCAACATGGTCGAGATCGACCACGGGTACGGTTACCACACGCGCTACGCGCACGCCTCCCGCATCCTCGTCCACAAGGGCGAGCACGTCGAGCGCGGCGAGGTCATCGCGCGGGTCGGAGAGACCGGGCTGGCCACCGGACCGAACCTCCACTACGAGGTCCTCATCAACGGCCACCACGTGAACCCGCGTCCCTACCTGCTCGGCGACCACCTGTTCGAATAGCCGTCCGGGAGCCCGCCCCGCTCCGTCCCACCCCGCCGGAGGCGCCGTTGATTCGGCGCCTCCGGCGGTCTAGCTTCTTCGTCTCGGGTCCGCTCGCCTACCGTGGCGACACTTCGTCCTGTGTCGGAGGGTCGCGGCGCGCTGCGGGGAGGGACCCGACCGTTCGAAGGCGGTACTCCCAAGACCGGAGAGAGTCGATGCGCGCTCGAGCCCTACCGCTGTTCCTGACGGCAGCCGCCATGACCGTGGCTTGTGGACGCAGCGTGACCGTCCAGGTCCTCCCCAGGTCCGCCCAGGACTCGGTGGCCACACCGGCCAAGGACATCCCCGTCGAGTTCCTGCCGTACGACCGGGACTCGATCTTCGACGCCCTGACCAGGAGGGCGTCGGAGCCGCAGCCCCAGGTGCCCGACGACCTCAAGGCGGAGAAGCAGCAGGTCGCCGACCTCAACCAGACGTGGCACGCGGCCGAGACGGCGTGGTCGGACAAGCGCGATGATCTGCAGAAGCTGTCCGCGGACCTTCAGAAGCTCGACCGCCGGGACCCCAAGTACCTTCCGCTCTACAAGCGGTTCAACGCGCTGGATGCCGAGGTGTCGAGGCTCGACACACGCAAGAAGCGGCTGTTCGCAAGCTTCGACAGCCTCCAGAAGCTCACCATCGAGCGCTCGGACTCGATGCGGGCCGTGGAGAACACGTGGGCGGATCAGGCCTTCGCTCCCTACACGTCCATCGTGGACAGTCTCCTCAAACAGCGCGGCAAGAAGGTCGTGGCGGACACCACCGACGGCCAGGGCTACGCCACGGGCCACATGAAGGGCGCCCCCTGGTACGTCTACGCCCGCTACACGCTGCCCTTCGAGGAGCTGTACTGGAACATCCGCATCGACACGATGAAGTCGGACACCCTCAAGCTGACGCGTGAGAACGCCCAGGTGCGTCTGAAGATGTGATGCCGAAGGACGTCCAGGAGGAGGGTCTCACCCTCGCGGTCGACAACGACAACATCGGGTGGTTGACCTTCGATCGGCCCGGATCGAAGGTCAACCTCCTCACGACCGCGATCATGGAGCGCCTGGACGCGCTCATCACCGAGCTGCAGTCGCGCATCGCCACCGGCAAGCTGGTCGCCGTGGTGATGTGGAGCGACAAACCGGGCTCGTTCATCGCCGGTGCCGACGTGAACGAGATCGCGGCCCTCACCGACGCGAACGAGGCCGCGGCCAAGAGCCGCAAGGGTCAGAAGGTGTTCGCCCGTGTGTCGCGGCTCACCGTTCCCACGATCGCCGCGATCGACGGCAGCTGCCTCGGGGGCGGCACGGAGCTCGCCCTGGCCTGCGACTACCGGCTGGCCTCCGACCGTCCTTCCACCCGCATCGGTTTGCCGGAGACCCAGCTCGGGATCCTTCCCGGCTTCGGGGGCACGGTGCGGCTCCCCCGGCAGTGTGGCATCCAGAACGCCCTGAACGTGATCCTGACGGGGGCCCCGGTGAAGCCCGACAGGGCGCGGCGCATGGCACTCGTGGACAGGGTGCTGTCCGAGGAGGGGTTCCGGGACGGCGTGCGGGCGTTCATCCGGGAGGTCATCACCGGGCGCGTGAAGCCATCCGTCTACGAGAAGTCCTTCACGGAGAGGCTCCTCGAGGATAACGGCCTGGGCCGCAAGCTCCTGTTCTCCATGGCCCGCGGCCGCACCGCGAAGCGCACCGGGGGACGCTATCCGGCGCCCATGGTGGCGCTCGATGTCGTCGAGCGAACGCACGGACTCCAGGTCGACCAGGCGCTGGAGATCGAGGCACGCGCCCTCGGCGAGCTCGCCGTCACCCCGGTGTGCAAGAATCTGATTCGCATCTTCCAGCTCTCGACGGGAGCCCGCGACGCGCTCCCGGCCGCGGTCCTTGAGAAGCGGCGCCCGGTCGAGCGTGTGGGCGTGATCGGGGCGGGCGTGATGGGCGGGGCCATCGCGGAGCTGGCGGCCTCGAAGGACGTCGACGTGGTGCTCAAGGACATCGAGCAGGGACCGCTCGATGCGGGGCTCCATCACGCCCACGAGCTCCTGGAGAAAGCCGCGAGCAAGGGCGTGTTCGGCGCCGAGGAGGCCGGCCTCAAGTTCGCGCGCATCCAGGGAGTCCTCGACTACGCGGAGTTCGGCCAGGTGGATCTGGCCATCGAGGCCGTCGTGGAGCGAATGGCCGTGAAGAAGCAGGTCCTCCGCGAGGCGGAGGAGGCGCTCCCCGAGCGCGCCGTGTTCGCCACCAACACGTCGTCGCTGTCGGTGTCCGAGCTGGCGTCGGGGGCCACCCGACCGGCGCGCGTGGTCGGCCTCCACTTCTTCAACCCCGTCCACCGCATGCCGCTGGTCGAGGTGATCCGCACGCCCGAGACCTCGGACGAGGCCCTGGCCACCGCGTTCGGCTTCGCGCTGGACATGGACAAGAGGCCCGTCATCGTGAGGGATTCCCCGGGCTTCCTGGTGAACCGGCTCCTGGGCCCCTACCTCAACGAGGCCGGCTACCTGCTCGAGGAGGGTGTTCCGGTCCGGAAGCTCGACGACGCGGTCGCCGACTTCGGGATGCCGATGGGACCCTGCCGACTCCTCGATGAAGTCGGCTTCGACGTGGCGCGTCACGTGGCCTCGGAGCTCGGGCGCGAGCTCGGCGAGCGCCTGACGCCGTCCGGGGTGATCGAGCGGCTCCTGGAGGACGGCCGGCTGGGCAAGAAGAACGGGCTCGGGTTCTACATTTACCAGGACGGGCGCGAGAAGGGGGTCGACTCCGACCTCCGGCGCCTCCTCCCCGGGCCCGCGAGCACCCCCCCGAACGACGAGGAGATCCGCCGTCGCTGCCTGTACGTCATGGTCAACGAGGCCGCCTTCGCGCTCGAGCAGGAGGTCGTGGAGGGCGCCGCGGCGGTGGACCTGGCCATGGTGATGGGCACGGGCTTCCCGCCGTTCCGCGGAGGGCTCCTGCGCTGGGCGGACAGCGAGGGCCTGACCTCGATCGTCGAGTCTCTGCGGGAGCTGGCCGGCCGGGTCGGGCCTCGTTTCGAGCCCGCCCCGCGTCTGGTCCGGATGGCCGAGGCCGGCGACAGCTTCACGGCCCCTGTCGCCGTCTAGGCGCCGCGTTCGGTCCCGGTTGCGGCGCCCGCACGAGGTGCCGACCGTCGAGATCGAATACCATCGTCCGCCCGACCGGGTCGAGCGCTTCCGCCAGGAGCTCCTCTACGACGGGAGAGAGGTCAAGATCACGCTCCTCGAGCGCCCGCCCGATGCCGACACCCTGCGCGTCGGTCCCGTCGCCCTGCCCGGCGGCTCCTCGCTGGTGTGGTTCACCTATCCGGACCGGTTCTACGAGGTCGCGGCCCTGTACGGCCCCGACGGCGAGCTCCTGGGCCACTACACCAACCTGGTGCTCCCTCCCACGTTCGAGAACGGTGGGTGGAGCATCGTGGACCTGTTCCTGGACCTGTGGACGCCCGTCGACGGGGACACGCAGCTGCTGGACGAGGAGGACCTGGAGCGGGCGTGCGCCGAAGGGACCATCGAGCGCGAGGAGGCCGAGCGCGCACGGGCGACGGCTCGGGGACTGCTGGATCGGGCCCGTAGCGGCGCATGGCCACCGCGAGAAGTGGAGGACTGGCCACTGGAGTCGCTCGCCACGCTGCGGCTCCGCCGCGACGAGCCCGGTACCTACTTCGCCAACCTGGTGTCCTCCCGGATCATCGCGTACGGCATCTACCTTCTGGGCGCCGTGGCCGTGACCTCCCTCGGCTTCGCGGCGCTCTCGGACGCCCTCACGGGACCGGGACCGGGCCGCACCGCGTGGCTCGCGACCCTGGCCGCCGAGGCGGTCGGTCTCCTCCCGGTGGCGCTGTCCGGGAAGCTCCCGGCCGCGCGGCGCGTGCGGATGAGGGAGGTGTTCACCGAACACACGCTCTTCCTGGCCGCGGCGGTGAGCGCCGTCGCCATCCTCGTCCTGCACGACAGCTCGCTGTGGCGGTCGCTGCTGGCCTCCGTGTACTCCGCCCTCGGGCTGTTCCTGGGCGTGTTCGCCGTCTGCCGGGCGGCGTTCGACCGGGCGTGGCCCGGCCTCGCCCTCGCCGGCCTCGTGGTGTGTGGTGTGGCGCTGGTGGTGCTCCTGTGAGTCCGGCCGCTCCGTCCCGGGGCAAGCGTCGCCTTCACTTCCTGGCCGGGCTGGCCGTGTACGTGATCGCCGTGTGGTTCCTGTGGGACACCGTGTTCGCCTGGCCCGTGCAGATGTTCGTGGTCCTCCTCCACGAGCTCAGCCACGGTGTCGTGGCGATCGCCACGGGAGGTACGATCCGCGAGATCGGCCTGAGTCCCGACCAGGGCGGTTTCTGCCGGTGCCCGGGAGGGAACGCCTTCCTCACGCTGTCGGCCGGCTACCTGGGAAGCCTCGCGTGGGGGGCGCTGTTCATCGAGGTCGGCCGATCGGGGGGACGCACGTCGCGGGTGCTCCTCGGGCTGCTGGGCGCGGGGATCCTGGCCCTCGGACTGCTCACGGTGCGCTCCGGCTTCGCCATCCTCCTGTGCCTCGCGGCGGGGGCGGCCCTCGTCCTCGCGGCGTTCCGGCTGGCAGCCGGGGGCCGCGAGCTGCTGCTCACCGCGCTCGGGCTCACCAGCTGCCTGTACGCGGTGCTCGACATCAAGAGCGACATCCTGGACCGCCCCGGCCTGCCCTCCGACGCCACGGCCCTGGCCCGCATGACCGGCATCCCCGCGCTGGTGTGGGGCCTGGCGTGGATCGCGGTCTCCCTGGTCGTGTGCGCGTGGCTCCTGCGGCGGGCGTGGAGCCGGACGTGAGGCGCGGCGGCCGGCGTGGCCGGGCCGCCGGCCGCAGGGTCGCGGGCTAGCGGCCTCCCCGCCCGGCCCCGGTGGAGTCCGGCGGCGGCGCGAAGTCTCCGACCGGACCGGGGAACACGGCCGGGCTCTCGAAGCCGTCCTTCGAGACGGCCGCCACTCCGAACGTGTAGTTGTCGATCACCACGTCCTCGAGCGTGTGCTGGGTGGCGCCGCCCACCCACACGCTCTTCTGCCAGCGGGCCGCGTCCGTGGGGCGCCAGTAGATCCTGTACCCGGCCAGATCCGGGGCGCGAGAGGCGTCGGAGGCGTCCCACTTCAGCGTCGTGCTCGGCCGCACGGCCCCGCGGATCTGGACCCCCTCCGGCGGAGCCGGAGCCCAGGCCATGGAGGCCAGCGAGACCAGGTTGAGCGCGGCCATCTTCCTCAGGTACGGGAAGTTCACGCCAGCGAGCACATCCCCGTAGTGGATCCCGTCCTCGACCCGCACGTCCTGGTGCTGGCGATGGTAGTTCTCGTTGCGCTCGGTGATGCGCACGGCCGGGTAGCCCACGTCGTTGAAGGCGCTGTGGTCGCCCCCGCGGCCGAACCGGTCCAGGCGGTAGATGAGCATGACGTGGAGGTTGCGCACGTAGTTCGACATCCGCGCCACGTAGCGCGCCACCTCGCGCGAGGGGGAGTCCACCTCGCCCCCCGTATAACGCCGGATGCGGGCGGTGCGCGCGGACTCCGTGGCCCGCGTCCCCTCCGAGAACACGCGGGCCGTGGTGTTGTCGATGATCCCGTCGATCCCCTCGATGTTGCCGATGATGTCGTTGTTGAGGTCCGCCTCGATCCGCCAGCCGTGCTCGCGGGCGTAGGCGGCGAGCCCCTTCCCGCCGAACAACCCCTGCTCCTCCCCCGCCAGGGCCGCGTACACGACGGTGGCGGCGAACTTGTGCCGGCTGAGGACCCGCGCCGCCTCCAGCACGGCCGCCACCCCCGAGCCGTCGTCGTCGGCGCCCGGAGCGAAGGAGGTGTCGTTCAGGACGTCGGAGACGCGCGAGTCGTAGTGGCCGGTGATGAGGACGTAGCGGCCCGGGTCCGTCGTGCCGCGCTGGACCGCCACCACGTTGACCACCGCCGTGGTGTCGGGAACGCGGCGCCCGGGCGGCACGAGGTTCCTCTGGAAGAAGACCTGGAGACAGCCCCCGCAGCGCTCCGAGAGCGTGTCCATGCGGCCCTTGATCCACCGACGGGCCGCCCCGATGCCCCGGGTGTCCGAGACCGTGTCGGACAGCGTGTTGCGGGTGCCGAAGCTCACGAGCCTGGTGAGCACGGCCCGCAGGGAGTCCGCCGACACGGCATCCGCGATGCTCCGCAGGATCGGTTGTCGGGACGCCGGCGCCACGGCGCCCGTGTCGAACGCGGCGGCGCGGGCGGAGGGGACGCCGGGGGTCACGGCCGCGGCCGGTCCCGGCCGGACGGCCAGCGCCAGGCCGGTCGCGAGGACGAGAGAGGCGAGGCGCGAAGCGGCGGCGGTCGGGGAGAGATGCTCGATGGCGTGCATGGAAGGTCCTTCTCCTGTCGTACGAAGCGTCACGGCCCGGTCGTGGGCCGCCTGACGATAAACAGGGGGGGCGGCACCCGAAAGGCGCCGCCCCCCCTGGGGCGCGGCCGTCGGCCGCGCGCTCGCCGGACTGGTCGCGATCAGATGCCCGGGTTGTTGTCACGCTCCGCGTTGGGGAGCGGGAAGCAGGTCTCGGTCCCGAAATTCGGACCGGTGGGGAACAGATCGAGACCATAGCGCGCCTTGTAGCGACGCAGGTCTCCCATGCGCTGTCCCTCCAGGAAGAGGGTGCGCCGGCGCTCGTCACGGACCTTGGCCTGGATGGAGTCCTCGTTGGTGCTCGAGAACTGCTGGCTGATCCCCTGGGCCTGCCGGATCTGGTTGATGAGGTTCACGGCCGTTTGCCCGCCGTCGATCTCGGCCACGATGTAGGCCGCCTCGTAACCGCTCGCCAGTCGAATGGGTGAATCGGCCTTCAGGTACTTGGCCGACTGGTACAGGGGCGTCGAGCCGTCGATGGCATACTGGTCGTTGGGATCCTGGAACACGTCGACCCGGGGGTCGGGCGTGCTCGTGTTGTCGATCACCAGACCCCGGAAGGGCGGTCCCACGCTGAACCGCTGCGACAGCGTGAGCATGTTCCAGATGTCGTTGTTCTCCTTCTCCGAGTTCGTCGAGTAGACGTCTCCTATCAGGGCGAAGTCGAGGGGCACGTTCGACGCGTCGGCCTTCGCCTTGGCGTCGTCGCCCATCTGCAGCTCGGCGCGCGCCCGACCCACGGTGGCCGCGTACACCACGTCCGAGGACGCGTTGGACGCCTGGATGGCGACCGTGAAGTGATCGGCGGCGAGCTGGTAGGTCTCGGCGGAGGAGTACTCCGGGCCGGTGCCGTCGAACGCGGTCGTGCAGAACAGCTCGCCGAGGATCAGCCGCGAATAGCCCGCGAACAGGGCCATGCGGGCCTCGGCATCGGAGTTGCCCGGATCGGGTATCCGGTCGGCGTAACTCCCCGCGCCGATGTCGACCTCCGCGCTCTTGGAGGTGGCGGCCGACCGCTGCATGGGCGTCCATAGTCCGTCGATGCCCTCGGGCGCCTCATCCGTCGAGCCGATGAGCCCGTTGTCGGGCTGGACGCGGCGCTGGTCCACGGCCGTCAGGCCCGTGCCGTCCACGAGCTCGTCGGTGAACAGGCCGCCGTACACGATGGCCATGTCGTAGGCGAACCAGAAGTCCGCCTCGGCGCCCGTCATCCGGGCATCGAGAGAGTTCGGATCCGTGAGCTCCGTGCCCGGAACCGTCTTCGGGTTCGGTGGAACGTCCAGGAGCTGGTTGCATGCCGTCAGGAGGAGCATCGTACCGGCGAGGATCGTACCGACGATCCTGCCGGAGGGACGATATCGGCCGAGCTTTCGGCCCCATCGAGGCGATCGCATGGTGCGCTCCCTCTGCTGCTGGATTCGCTCTGTCACCGCGGTTGCATCGTTCGTCGAGTTCATGGCGGGCCTCCTCATCGCTCAGAAGGTGAGCGTGAGGCCGCCGTAGAACGTCAGCGGCGCGGGGAAGGTGTTGCCCTCGACCACACGGAGGTTGTCGCGCGCCCCGTTCTGGTTGGCCTCGGGGTCGACTCCGGGGAATTTCGTGATCGTGGCCAGATTGCGGGCTCCGCCATACAGGCGCGCCGACGACGCTCCCAGCTTGTGGGTCAGGAACGTGGGCACCTGATAGCTCAGCGTGAGCTCCCGCCACTTGATGAAGTTGGCATCGTAGATGAACACGCCGGCGTGATCGCCCAGGAGCTGGTTCTGCTCCATCATCGCCTGCTGGACCGGAGTCGACTGCGTCTGCCGGTAGGCCCACATGTCCCCGAAGCTCGAGTTGATGCCGCCCAGGTTGTTGGGGTTCCTTCCGGCGATCTCCGTGCTGTAGACCTGGTGCCCGGCCTCCCGGTCGAACAGCGTGGAGAGCGTCAGCCGTCCCAGGAGCGTGACCGTGGTCTGGAAGCTCTCCGTGTTCGTGGGTGTCGGCTGGCCCACCACCACGCGGCCGCTGCCATCCCCCAGGTCGCCCGCCGAGTACTGGATGGAGCTCGGGATGATGTTCCCGTTGGCGTCGCGCGCCGCGCTGGTGATCACGCGGCTGATGTAGGCCCCGGGCGCGTAGCCCTGGGCTATCACCTGGGAGAAGCCCAGGAAGATCGGCGTGCTGAGCCCCAGCTCCGTGACCTTGGAGTGCGTCGTGGACCACTGCAGGCGAGCGGTCCAGGCAAGGTTGTCCCGTTGCAGGAGCTGGGCATCCAGACTGGCCTCGAAGCCGTGGTTCTTGATCTGGCCCAGGTTCACGTACTGCACGTTCGGGAAGCCCGTGGAGGGCGCGACGGACCGCGGCACGATGGCGTCGTTGGACGTGCGATCGTAGTAGGTGAAGTCCAGCCCCACCCGGCTGTCCCACAGGCCCGCGTTGAAGCCCGCCTCGAACTCCTTGTCCCGCTCGGGACCCAGGTTCGTGTTGCCGGGATCCTGGGGGCTGAGACCGGCGGTGCTTCCGTGCAGCGCGCTGGTCACGTACGTGCGGTCTGCGGCGTACTGCGGCGGAGCCTGCGTCGCCTCGCCCCACGCGGCCCGCAGCCGGAGCTCGTTGATGAAGTCCACCTTCCACGACGGAAGATCGCTCACCACGAAGGATGCGTTCGCGCTCGGCGACCAGATCGCCCCCTGCTGGGAGCCCAGCGAGCTGTTGTCGTCCACCCGGAGGGCGCCGGTGACGAACAGGTAGTCGTTGTATGAGAAGCGCTGCTGCAGGTAGGCCCCGATCTCCACCTTTTCGGTGAAGTCCGAGAAGCCCAGGCCGGTCACGGCCGCATCGCAAGCGGTCGCCTTGTCGTTCGGGAACACGTACCCCTGGCAGGAGACTGTCGAGATACGGTGCTGGAAGTACTGCGCGCCCCCCGACGTCTGTGCCCTGAGGTCGTCCCGCAGCTTGTACGACAGGCGCGTGGAGAGGTCCGCCGTGTATGTGCGCGTCTGCGGAGTGGTCAGGAAATTCTGTCCCCCGGCCGCGAAGCTGAACGGAATGTCCGGGTCATAGGGAATCGCGTCCTGGAAGGTCTCGTTCGTGATGTCGGCGCCCACCTTGGCTGTGTTCACCATCCACGACACCGGCGTCAGGGTGGTGATCGACGAGATCGTGAACCGCTCCACGTTGTCGAGGCTCAGGATCGGCTTGATCTTGTCGAAACCCGCCCGGACGTTGCCGTTCTTGTCGCAGAAGCTGGAGGCTGTACCGGCCAGGACGGTGGCCAGACACTCTCCGCCGGTGCCCAGGGACGAGAAGGGACGCCCCGCGAAGCCGTTGGCCGCATACCCGCTCGTGTTGTTTCCGCTCTTGGGGAGGTTGGTCTTCGAGCTGGTATAGCCGGCGCTGACGTCCTCGGTGAGGATGTCGCTGGGCCGGCCCTGGAAGTTGGCCCGGAAGTCCAGCTTGTGCGAATAGTTGCTGGGCAGCACCCCCTGGTCGTCGTCGAACCGCGCCGACGTGTAGTAGCTGAAGTTGTCGGAGCCGCCGCGCAGATTGCCGAAGAACCCGGCCTGCTGGCCGGTCCGGAACGGTCGGGTGCTCGCGTCCATGAGCGGATTGTCGGTCACGAACACCTGGCCCGTGGTGGAGTTCGTGGCCACGGGCCACTGGCTGAGCTTGGAGTCGTTGGCGCCGCTCACGTAGGGCGTCACGTCGGCGTAGTTGGTCGGATAGCTGGTGACGTCCCGCATGAAGCCCTGCTCGGTGCCGATGGTGGCCTTCATGCCCGTCTTCTCCGAGCTGCCGCTCTTGGTCGTGATGATGATCACGCCGGGCGAGGCCTCGCTCCCGTACAGCGCGGTGGCCGACGGCCCCTTCACCACCTCGATGCTCTTGATGTCCTGCGGGTTGATGTCGTTGAAGCGCGAGAACGTCTGGCCCCGGTTGATGCCGAGGAGGCCGGTTTCGTTGTCGACGCGAACGCCGTCGATGATGAGGAGCGGGTTGTTGCTGCCGGTGAGCGTGTTGATGCCGCGCACGCGGATCCGGGAGCCCGCCCCGACCGCGCCGGAGGTCTCCGTGACGGTCACGTTGGTGGCCCGGGCGTGGAGGAGCTGCGAGAAGTTGGTGACCGCGCCTTCCTCGACCTGCTTCGAGGCGTCGATCGTGGCGATGTCGGTCCCCACCTCTCTGCGGCTCGTCTGGCCGGCCGTCACCGAGGCGACGACCTCATCGAGCTGGACGGCCGACACCTGGAGGAGGAAGTCCAGGGTCTGCGCCTGGCCCGCCTCGATCGTGACGGACTTGACCACCCGCCGGTAGCCCAGCGCCTGCGCCGCCACGCGGTAGGTGCCCGGGGCGAGCTGCAGCGTGTAGTGCCCCTGGGCGTCGACGATCGCGCCCTTCTCGGATCCGACCACGCGGACGCTGGCGCTGGCCACGGCCGCACCCGTCTGATCGGAGACCGTGCCCTGCAGGGTTCCCTGTTGTGCCCTCGCCGGAGCCGCGCACAACAACGCGGCCAGGGCGACGGCGGCGGACGCCGTGAAAGCTGACCAGGGACTGCGGCGGACTCTCATCGCGCCTCCCTCCGTGTGAGTGTCTCGCCGATCCCCGATCGGCGAGTGTGACGATGCCGATCGCCAGGATCGGCACCCGCGGATGGCACATGGACATCGGAACGGACTCCGGATTCGACGGAGGGATCGGACGGTCCGCCGACATGGGTGGGCACGCGGCCGGGCTCGCTGCGAGGGTCCGGGCCGCGGCGCGGCGGGAGGGAGCGTCGAGCTCGAGTGTCGCTTGGAGTCGGCTTGTCTACGGTACGGTGGGGATCCCTCACTCGCATGCGACCCGGTCGGCTCCCTGTTCGAAGGCGGCGATGCGCGACGCTCGGGGGCGTCGGCCAATCTGTCGATGGTATACGATATGCCCTCAACGGCTCCGGCGCACGTCGGGTTCCGTGGCGGCGATGGTGAAGCGACGATGCGATCGCGCCGCCGGCCCCCGGCGAATGGGAGCGCGGCGGCGCGCTGGGGGGAGTGAGGCCCTCGAAGGGGTGCGGCGGGCGCCCTACCTCAGCCGCCCGTGGCACTCCCCGCGGACAGCGGCACACGGACGATCTCGAATGTCTGGACCGGCTCCGCCTGCCCCATCCCCGACAGGTGCGCCTGGATCACGTAGGCAGCGCCGTCGCGCAGGGCCACCGTGGTGGGCGATACGGACGCGTCCAGCGGAGCGCGGGCCGCGATCCTGGCCGAGTGCCACCCGTCGTCGCTCGCCAGCTCCACGAGCTCCTCCTCTCGAGGCCCACCGCCGGGGAACGTCGCGGCCACCGCGACCAGCTGGCCGCCGGGCCGCAGCACCATCCCGTCGGCCGCCAGAGGCTCGCCGAGCTGCACGCGCGCCAGGCTGTCGGGCGCGGCGATCGGGATCCGGTACAGGGCCCGCTGCTGGTCCATGGCCACCAGCAGGAATCCGCGCGGATCGTAGTCGATCCCGTTCATCCCGAAGCCGCGGCCGCCCAGTAGCGTGTCCCGTACGAAGATCGAGGCCTTCCCGTCGGGCGTGACCCGGTAGATCACCGGGGAGAGGCTGTCCGTGATGTACGCGTTGCCATCGGCGTCCACGGCGACGTCGTTGGCGAAGTGCCGGGCGTCCGGCAGCAGCGATCCCAGCTCCACGAGGTGGAGGCGCCGGCCCGAGGCCAGGTCGTAGATGCCCAGGGCCGCGCTTCCCCCCACGGTCGAGTCGAAGACCGCCCGCACGTCCGAGGCGGCCACCAGGAGGCGGTCGCCGGCGACCTGGAGGCCGACCGACGAGGCGACCGCCGTGTCGTCTACGAGTGTAGTAGTAGCCCCCCCGTCGTCTACGGCCGTGACGGTCCCGTGGCTCAGCGAGCTCAGGAGGAATCGACCTCGGGCCGCGTCGAACTCGACCCCCTCGGGGTAGAGCCCCGGGTCGGTGACCCGGACCGTGTCGGGCGGGGAGGCGGCCCCGGAGGCGGCGGACGCCGCGCTCCCGGAGCCGCCGGCTCCGGTGCCTCCGCAGGCCGAAGCCAGGACGAGAAGGAGCGGGAGGACGGCGCGACGGGTGCGCGGCTCCACGGATGAAGGCCTTCGGGGCACTTCGGACATGGGATGCTCCTGTGGCGATGGATCGCGCCGAGAGCGCCGGGCGGCGCTCAGCGCCACTTCATGTACTCGAACACCGTCCGGCAGGGCCGGCAGTAGTACTGGCTCACCGAGAGCGCCGAGCCGAACACCGCGAACTGTTCGGTGTCCTCACCGCCGCAGAACGGGCAGGTGACGTGCTCGGGCAGGGCGTCGGAGCGCAGCGTCTCGTCCTGGGCGCCCGCGCCGCCGCCCTTCCGACCGGCCGATTCGTCCACGAATCGGGGCCGGGTCAGTCCATCAGCAGGGGACGGTTCTTGTCCCCGCGGACGCGACGCAGCGTGTCCTCGTCCGGTCCGTCGGCCTCGGCGCTCCGCCGCCAGCCGGGCTTCCAGTCGTCGTCCCAGGTCGCGTCGACGTGCGTCGTCCACCCGACCCCCGTCTCCTCGGCCAGCTCGAGGCCGGCGCCGGAGACCACGGGGCCGACCCGGGAAAGCCAGCGCGCGCGCAGGAGGTCCGGCCCGGCGTCGATGATACCCGCTCCCTCGAGGGCGGCATCCACGGGATCATCGGAGGGCCCGAACCAGCGGAGACAGGCCCTCCACGCCGGCGCGAACGCCCGCTCCAGGCTCCTCCGGCCCTGGGGCGTGGTCGCCAGGCGCGCCGTCCAGCCGCGGGCGTGCTCGAAGTGGAAGCGCTCCTCGTCCAGGAGCTTCTGCACCTTGTAGTGGACCGGCTCGAAGCTGCTCTCGGCCATGGCCTCGAACTGCACGGAGAGCGCGGTGTCCAGCAGGAGGTTCAGGGCCAGGAGGTCGGGCCACCCCTCGGCCGGCCGGTCCAGGAGCTCGCTGCTCCGGTACTCGGAGGCGTCGCGCTCGTGCTCCAGGTGGTGGGGGTCGTAGCCGAAGTCGCGGAGCATGGCGTACACGATGCGGCCGTGTCCCCACTCGTCCTGCGCCATGGCCGAGCAGGCGATCCCGGCCTCGAGGGCCGGCGCGCCCAGGATCCAGTCCGAGTAGCGCATGCCGAGCAGGCGCTTGTTGTCGGCCAGCACGAGCAGGAGCTCGCCCATGGGCTCCCGGACGGCCCCGGGAAGGTCCTCGGCCGCCTTGAACGCCCTCGCCGCGGTGTCCACGTCGCTCATCGCCTCTCCGTCGTCGTCATCGGGCCAGCGCGCCGCCGTAGCCGGCCGGCGTGTCGAAGTCGGCCACGGAGCCCTCTCCCACCGGCGGCGGGCCGCCCAGCGTGAAGGGGGCCTCGTCACGATTGACGCGGTAGAACGCGTCGCGCGGGGCCACCGCCATCTCGAACCACTTGGCCTCGTCGTACGTCTGCCAGGCGTACACCCGCGCCAGCTCCGCGCTGGGTGCCTGCACGGTGCCGACGTGCTCGAAGCGGTCCGCCCGGTCCTTGCGGGCGAACACCTCGTAGACGCGGTCGACTCCCTCGATCGGATTGTCCCGCCTCATGCGCCCTCTCTTCCCGTCGTTGGCGGCGCCGTGGCGCTCCGTCCGTGTACCACGCGGCCTCCCGCCGCTCCACCCATCAGATCGACACGCCGGCGCGGCGAAGCACGTCCCTGCCCCGTTCGGAGATCCGCGACGTGGTCCAGGGCGGATCCCACACGGTCCGGACCTCCACTCGCTCCACGCCGGGCTCCCGAAGCAGTCGGTCCCGCACGTCCCACTGGATGAAGTCCATGCAGGGGCACGCGGTGGCCGTGAAGCTGAGGTCCACGGTGACCGCGCCCGACGCCGGGTCGGCCTGCACGTCGTACACGAGCCCCAGGTCGACGAGCGAGATGGGAAACTCCGGATCGGCCACCTCGTACAGCGCCCGCCGGGCGCGCTCGGCCAGGTCGGCGGGCGGCTCCCGGAAGTCGGGTGCGGGCGGCAGGTCCTCCCGCCGGCCCTGCGTGGCGCGCAGCACCGCCCCGAAGTCCATCCCCTCCTCGTAGCGGGCCCGGCCGATGGCCGAGCGCCCCGCGCCGGGCGCGCTCGCTCCCGTCCCGCGCGCCGGCCGCGGCTGGATCCGGACGAGCTCCCGCGGCTTCACGCCGCCAGCAGGCCCTCGACGTCGTAGCGGCTCTTCCGCACCGAGTCGACGTACTGCTGGTTCATGGGCCCCCGGCCCCGCCAGCGGTCCCAGACCTCGTCCCAGGTGATGGTGTCCTCGAACAGCCACCGCCTGGCGTCGGGGTCGTACTGGCACGGGAACTCGAACTCGAGCTCCACCTCCTCGGTGTCCGGGTCGACGTGGGCCGGCACGTCGAGCCCGAGCTCGTGGCACAACGGCACGACGGCCTTGAGCCAGGTCTGGCGGAGCTGGTCGTTGGTCATGCCCTTGAGCTTGAAGTCGAGCTGGGCGTTGTGCCGCTTCTTGTCGTCCGGCATCCCGAACCACTCGACCCCCATCGGGAACATCCAGTCGAGGGTGCGCTGCACGGCGTCGCGCGCCTCACCGCCCGACTCCGCCAGCCGGCGCATCCACACCTCGCCGTGGCGAAGGTGGAAGTTCTCCTCCATGTCCACCTTCACCAGCGCCCGCTTCAGGGGCCCGTAGCTGGTGTTCCGGTAGACGTCGCCCAGCAGCGTGATGCCGGCCCGGTCGTACAGGCCGTTGGCGGTCACGAGCTCGGCCCAGTTTTCGAGCGGCTGGTCGAAGCCATACGGGTGCTTGAACTTCTCGGGCGGCCGCTCGTACAGCAGCCAGTGGCGGTCGATGCCCAGGTCCTCCAGGAGACGGTAGGCGATGTTGGCGTGCCCGAGCTCGTCCTGGATGATGGCCGTGGCCGAAACCATGGTGTTGGTGGAGGGCGCGTCCCGCGCCGCCATGAAGTAGGCGGGAGCGCTGATGAGCTCGGTGTCCCCCTGGACGGTGAGCTGCGTGATGAGGGCCTTCTTGTAGCCCTCCGTCATGTCCGCCTCGGACTCGACGATGAAGCCGTCCTTGACCTTGCGCTGCAGCTCTTCGTCGGTGAATCGCGCCATGCAGCCTCCTGAGTTCGCGCGGTGCTCGGGGTCAATCTAGCACGGGCGGAACGGGTCGCCCAACGCACCTGACGCCCCGACCGGTGCTCCTACCCGGCCAGGTGGCGGCCGTTGCGGGGAGCCGCGGGGCGCGGCTCCCTGTGGCTGATCCCTCGCCGTCCCGCCTACTTCTCCTTCATGAACGGGTAGCGCCAGTCGGTGGGCGGCGCGAACGTCTCCTTGATCGAGCGCGGGCTCACCCACCGCAACAGGTTGAGACGCGACCCGGCCTTGTCGTTGGTCCCGCTCGCCCGGGCGCCCCCGAACGGCTGCTGGCCCACGACGGCACCCGTGGGCTTGTCGTTCACGTAGAAGTTGCCGGCCGCGTTCCGGAGCCTCGACAACGCCTCCCGCACGGCCGCGCGGTCCCGCGCGAACACGGCGCCCGTGAGCCCGTAGGGCGACGTGTCGTCGACCCGTTCGAGGGTCTCCGTCCACCGGTCGGCATCGTACACGTGCAGCGTGACGACGGGCCCGAAGATCTCCTCGCACATGAGCCGCGAGCGAGGGTCCTTCGAGAGGATCAGGGTGGGCTGGATGAACCAGCCCTCGACGTCCGACGCCCCGCCGCCGGAGAGGATCTCCAGGTCGTCCGACTCGCGGGCGTATTCGATGTAGGAGGTGATCTTGTCGTAGGCCTCCTCGTCGATCACCGCCCCCATGAAGATGCGGAAGTCCGTCGGGTCGCCCACCTCGATGTCTTCCATGATGGCCAGGACCCGCTCGCGGACGTCGTCCCACAGGGTGTCCGGAACGTACACGCGGGAGACCGCGCTGCACTTCTGGCCCTGGTACTCAAAGCCACCCCGCGCGATGGCCACGGCGAGCGCGGCCGGATCGGCGCTCTCGTGCGCCACGATGAAGTCCTTGCCGCCGGTCTCGCCGACGACGCGGGGATAGGTTCGGTAGTTCTCCAGGTTGTCGGACACGTTCTTCCACAGCGTCTGGAATACGCCCGTCGAGCCCGTGAAGTGGATGCCGGCCAGGGCCGGACTCTCGAACAGGGGTCCGGTCACGACGCGGGACGGGCCCGGCACGAAGTTGATGACGCCCGCCGGCAGTCCCGCCTCCTGAAGCACCCGCATCACGTAGTAGGAGCTCAGCAGAGAGACGGTCGCCGGCTTCCAGATCACGACGTTGCCCATCAGGGCCGGAGCGGTGGGCAGGTTCCCGGCGATCGAGGTGAAGTTGAACGGGTTGATGGCCAGCACGAAGCCCTCGAGCGGGCGGTAGTCCGTCTGATTCCACATGCCCGGCGAGGAGGAGGGCTGGTTCTCGTAGATCTCGGCCGCGAACCGGGCGTTGAATCGCCAGAAGTCCACCAGCTCGCAGGCGCTGTCGATCTCGGCCTGGTGGGCCGTCTTGCTCTGTCCGAGCATGGTGGCCGCGTTGACGGTGGCCCGCCACGGACCCGCCAGGAGATCGGCGGCCCGGAGGAACACGGCCGCTCGTTCCTGCCAGTCCCACGCCGACCACTCGCTCCAAGCCGCACGGGCCGCCTCGATCGCCGCACGGGCCTCGTCGGCGCCGGCGCGGTGGAAACGGGCCAGGACGTGCTGGTGGTCGTGGGGCATCACCACCTGACCGGTGTCCCCCGTCCGGATCTCCTCCCCTCCGATGACGATGGGGATGTCGGCCTCGGACTCGGCCATCTCGGCCAGGCGCGATTTGAGCTCCTCCCGCTCCGGGGAGCCCGGCGCGTAGCTCCGCACCGGCTCGTTGACCGGGACCGGGACCCGGAGCAGACCCGTCACGCCCGAGGCGGCGGCCGTGGCCCGCGCCGACTCCCCCGCCGGCCGCTGGGGTCCGCTCCTGCCCGCTCCGACGCCGCTGGCCACCGTACCCGACTCCATAAGGCTCGCTCCTTTGTCTTCGTGACGAACTCTTCCGCGTGGGCTGCGGGGACCGCTTCGACAGGACCCCACCCGGCGGAACCGTTCCTGCATCCTCGTGAGGGGCGCCGCCGGCGCGGCGGCCGCATGGTACGCTGTTTCAAGATCGAGGCCAACATCATGACGACCACGACCGATCTGGACTACACCAAATACTGGGACGCGGGCTTCCCGTTCAAGACGTACCTGGAGGACGAAGTCGAGAAGCACCGGGAGCTGTGGCGCGGCATCTACCGGACGCACGACACCCCGGAGTGGGCCGCCGCGCGCGTCGAGGAGACGGGCGGGCCCTGGCGCCTGCTCGTGATCGCCGAAGACTGGTGCGGCGATGCGTCCAACTCCGTCCCGGTCCTGGCGCGGCTGGCCGAGGCCGCCTCCAACCTGGAGCTGAAGATCGTGAAGCGCGACGCGAACCCGGACCTCATGGACGCTTACCGCACCGACGGGAGCGAGTCCATCCCGATGGCGATCGTGCTCGACGCGGACTTCGAGCCCGTCGGCCGCTGGGGCCCGAGGCCGGCCGAGCTCCAGGAATTCGTGATCGGGGAGAAGCGTAGGGGCGAGCGGCCGGTCGCCGAGGTCTACAGGGAGTCCCGCCGCTGGTACGCGAGCGACGGTGGAGAAACCACCCTTCGTGAGCTCATCGACGTGCTGGAGGCGGCGGGCCGCGCGGGCCGAGCGCCGCCCACGGCCCGGCGTTTGCAATAGAACCGGGGTCGAAGCCTCCACGGAAACGGACGATCCGGGGCGGACGCGGGGAGTTGCCGACCCCTCCCGCGACGCTCCCGAGCCCTACACTCCTTTCGCGATCAGCGAGAGCCCCGCCCCCTCGGGGGCGTTCATCCCGCACAGGAGCGAAGCATGCGTCACCGAGTAGCCGTGCCCCTGGGTCTCGCCCTGCTCGTGTCGGGCCTCGGCCTGTCGGCTCCGACGCCGGCGTTCGGGCAGAGCGTCGAGGCGCAGGTGAGGTCGATGGGCGAGAGGGTGAACCAGGACCGGGCCAAGCACCTGGACCTCATAGCCCCGAGATACTTCCAGAAGGCCTCAGAGAAGCTGCTCGAAGCCCAGCGCATGCTCTCGCAGGGCGGCAGCATCAGCGACATCCGCAAGCGGCTCGCCGACGTGGCGAACAACCTGACCAGCGCAGAGAAGCTCCAGGACGTCGGAGAGCTCCTCCTCAAGGACGCGCTCGCGGCCAGGAGCGATGCCCTCGCCGCCAACGCCCCACAGTTCGCCCCCGACCTGTGGTCCGACGCGGAGTCGTCCATGCAGGACGCCGGCAAGAAGGTCGAGGACGGGAATCAGAACGACGCGCGTAACAAGGGCGCGGAGGCGGCCCAGCGCTACCAGAAGGCCGAGCAGCGGGCCATCGAGGTGGACGTGCTCGGGCGTGCCCGCGACCTCAGGCAGCAGGCCCTCCGGGCCAACTCCAACGACCGTGCGCCCCGGACCCTGGCCCACGCGGACACGCTCCTCGGCCAGGCCGAGCAGATCCTCAAGAGCGATCCCTCCCGCCAGGCGCAGGCGCGCAAGCTGGCCGAGAACGCGGCGACCCAGTACCAGCACGCGGCACGGCTGGCGGCCGTGGCCGACACCTTCCGGGGCCGGGACGCGGGGATCGAGGCGCTGATGCTGAGAGCGGAGGATCAGATCACGAGGATCGCCGACTCGGTCGGCTACGAGCCCGACTTCACGGAGGGTCTGGCCCCGGCCACCCAGCAGATCCTGGCCTCCATCAAGAGCCTGCACGAGGACCGCGCCAATCTCGGGGAGCAGGCCAGCTCGCTGCGCCAGGACCTCAAGCAGGCCCGCAGCCACTCCGACTCCCTGGAGACGCGGCTCGCCCAGCTGGGTGAGAAGCAGCAGCAGGTGACCGCCGAGCTCCAGAAGCGCCAGCAGAGGGAGCAGAAGCTGCGCGAGATCCAAGCGATCTTCGACCCGAACGAGGCGGAGGTCCTGCTCAGTGGAAACGAGCTCATCATCCGCCTGTACGGCCTCCAGTTCCCGTCGGCCTCCTCGGAGATCAAGCCGGACAACTTCTCGCTGCTGACCAAGGTGCAGCGCGTGCTGCGCGAGTTCCCCGACCAGCAGGTGACGATCACGGGTCACACGGACTCGCGGGGGAACGAGGACTACAACCAGCAGCTGAGCGAGAAGCGGGCGCAGGCCGTGCGGGACTACCTGCTGGCCAACATGGCGCTGAGCGCCGATCGGGTCACCGCCCGGGGGTCGGGGGAGAGCGAGCCCATAGCCACGAACGACACGGAAGAGGGCCGCTCCAAGAACCGGCGCATCGACGTGCGGGTGGACCTGACCGGCTGGGAAGGCTCCTGAGGACGTAGCTACGGGACCGCCGCGGCGGGGTTCGGCGGGCCATCGCGGTCCGTGGACGGCGACTAGCCCCGCGGCCGGCGGCGTCCGCCGGTGCGACGAGCCGGGTCGTTCGGCTCGACCAGCGCCCCGTACAGCTCGGGGCGCCGGTCGGCCAGGCGATCGTACTCGTACTCCCCCTCGGAGACCACGACCCGGGCGCTGGCGGCCTCGAAGTCGATCTCCAGGTGGAAGCGCCCCGGGGCCGAGCCGGCCTCGGCCAGCAGCTCGCCCCCGGGCCCGGCCGCGCAGCTTCCACCCCGGAAGGTGACGCCGCCCTCCTCGCCGACCCGGTTCACGGCCACGTAGAAGGCCCGGTTCTCCTGGGCCCGCACCCGGACCATCTCCCGCTTCAGGGTGAGGTCGGGCCAGTTGGTGGGCAGGAGGAGGAGACGCGCCCCGGCCAGGCGCAGCGCCCGAGCCGTCTCCGGGTAGCTGCCGTCGGCGCAGATGTGGACGCCCACCGGGCCGAACGGGAGGTCGTAGACCGGGAGCGGCCCGGGGCCGTGCTCGGTGAAGCGGTCCATCCCCAGGCACAGCGTGTGGGTCTTCCTGTACTCCCCCACGATCCCCTCCGGCCCGATCGTGAACGCGGAGTTGTGAAGGCGTCCCGCCTCGCGGACGAGCGCTCCCACCACGGCCCAGAGGCCGGTCTCCGCGCACGCGTCGGCCACGGCGTCCAGCTCCGGACCGCCCGCCTCGACCGCTCCCTCGAGCGCCGCCTCGAGCTCGTCGAACACGTACCCGGTGAGGGACGCCTCGGGCAGCACGACCAGGCGGGCGCCCTCCGAGGCCGCGGCCCGGATCTCCCCGGCACACAGGGCGGCGTTGTCCGCCGTGCGGCCCAGGCGCGGGTCGATCTGCGCCCCGCACAGCCGAAGGGTCACGGGCGCTCCGTGCGGCCCCGGAAGGACGCGGCCCCGGACTCACTCCGCCCCCCCGGGGACGCGTTCCCGGGAGGGCCTCCCGAGGACCGGCAGGCTTCCGCAGCCCCGGCGGAAACCCGCCGGGCCATCACGGGCCCGAGGATCGTGTCGTGGGGATCGGCCGACACCGAGTCGGGAGCCGCCCCGAGGGAGACGCGGACTTCGGCTGCGCGATCCTCCATGCGCAGGATCACGGTCGTGTCCTTGCCCGCCACCGCGGCGACCCGGACGGGCACGCGCAGGCGGTACGGGGCGCCCGGCTGGGTCTGGCAGGCGGCCAGCGCCAGCGATCCACCGCCGGCGTCCCAGGACCAGTCCACCACGACCCGGGGGGCACCCGGCCGGCGCAGCCACTGGTCGAAGAACCACCCGAGGTCCAGCCCGGAGACGTCTTCCATGGCGGATTCGAACCGGGGCGTGAGAGCCGATTCACCCCGGTAGCGGGCGAAGTAGCGGCGCAGCCCTCCGAAGAAGGCCGAATCGCCGACCAGGCCGCGCAGCATGCCCAGCACCCAGGCGCCCTTCTGATACGCATTGGCATCCAGGAGGCGGGTGAGGTCGGACGGGACGGGTCCGAGCACGGGCCGTCCCACGGCGTCGGAGGCCAGGTACCGGGCCTCGAACTCGGCCATCCGGCGGCGGTACGCGTCCCGCCCCCGCGAGGTCTCCTGCCATAGCGCATCGCCGTAGCTGGCGAAGCCCTCGCTCAGCCACAGGTCGCGCCAGCGGGCCTCCGTGACCCCGTCCCCGAACCACTGGTGCGTGATCTCGTGCGCCACGGTGGACTCGGTCACGCTCCCCCGCGAGACCCCCTCCTCCGGGAAGAAGATCGCGGTCGTGTTCTCCATCCCGCCGTACCGCGTGGCCGACTCGACCAGGTCCAGCTTGCGGTAGGGGTAGGCTCCGAACAGCCGCGAGAAGGTCTCCACGATGCGGGCCGCCGCGCCGAACAATTCGGGGCCGCGAGCCGCGTCCTCGGGGAAGACGACGTAGTGGATCGGCACGGCCCGCCGGCCGGGCCCCACGCGGGCGACCCCGCCGTCCTCGACCGCCAGTCGGCCGGCACCCACGACCATCGTGTACACGGGGATCGGGACCTTCTCGACCCACACCTGCCGCCGCCGGCCGTCCGGCAGCGGCAGGTCCAGGACGCGCACCCCGTTGGCCACCGACGTCCAGTCGGAGGGCATCGTCACCCGCAAGGTGACCGCCGCCTTGTCGGCCGGATGGTCCACCGAGGCGAACCAGTTGCGGGCGCGGTCGGGCCAGTTGTCCGCGAACACCGTCCACTGGCCGTGGACGTCGCGCGTCATCATGAGACCGTCGGCGGGTCGCCCGTGGTAGGCCACGGACGCGGTCACGGTGTCCCCGGTCACGAAACGAAGGTCGGCCGGCACCGGCAGGAGCAGCGTGTCGCCTCGCCGATCGACCCGCACGCGGCGGCCCTCGACCGAGGCGGAGTCCACGCGCAGGCCGCGCAGGTCGAGCCGTAGGGAGCGCAGGGTGTCGGTGGTGACCAGGGCCCGCACGCGCTGCAGGGCGTCGATCGAGTCGCTGCCGTCCCGCAGGTCGAGCGACAGGTCGTAGGCCAGCACGTCGAAGCCGGGAGAGGGGTCGAACGCGGTGTCGGCGGCCGCGGTACCGGCCCGGGCGGATCGGCCGGGGGGGATCGCGGTCACGGGCCGCGCCGACGCGACCGGGTTCGCGCGCGGCCACACGGCCGGAGCCGCGTCCGCGACGACCGGGCCGACGCCGGCGACCGCCGGAAGGACGACGGCCAGGAGCGACAGCCGCAGGGGAAAGCTCATCGGGTTCGCCGGGCGTCGGTGACCACGGGACGTCAGTCTCCCCGCGTCACCCGCACGGCCGCCAGCAACCCGAACAGGAACGCGCCGGCCGCCAGGGTGACCCCGATCCAACGACCCGTCTCAGCGGCCGGGCCGTCGGCGCCCTCCCGCCACGGAGCCGACAGCTCGTGCCGCGCCCGGCGCACCTCGCGCCCGGCCGCCCGACGCAGCGGGCGCAGCAGCCGGCCGGCCGTCTCCGCCACGTCGGCGCTCCCGCGGCTCACTCGCCCGGCCGGGCGTTGGAGCCCACGAAGTCCTCGCCGCCGTCCACCCGGAGCACGTTGCCGGTCATCCAGTACGTCTCCGGCGAGGCCAGCGCGACCATGCATCGGGCCACGTCCTCCGGCGTGGTAAGCCGGCCGTGGGGATTCTGCTGCAGGGCCTGCTCCACCATGACCTCGGAGCCGGGGATCTTCCGGAGGGCGGGTGTGTCCGTGACCCCGGCCCGCACAGCGTTCACCGTGATGCCGCGCGGCGCCAGCTCGAGGGCGAGCTGCCGGCAGTGGGACTCGAGCGCCGCTTTGGCGGCCGACACGGGCCCGTAGGACGGGCTCACCCGGTCGCCGCCGGAGCTCGTCATCGCGAAGATGCGCCCGTCGCGACCCATCAGCTTCCGGTGCACCACCCCCTGAGTCCAGTACACGAGCGTGTGCGCCATGACGTCCAGGGTCATGTCCATCTGCTTGGGGGTCACGTCGTCCCCGGGCTCGTCAGCCACCAGCGGCCGCAACGTCCCGAACGCCAGAGAGTGGAGAAGGACGGTCGCCGAGCCCTCCCCCGCCGAAGCGGCGATCTCGTCGAGCGTGGCATCGCGCTTGTCGGCGTCCGCCGCGTTCACGTTGAAGAAGGTCGCCTTGCGCCCGACGGCCTCGATGGCGTCGCGGATCTCCGCCACGTGCTCGAGGCCCGCCCGCCGGTCCAGGTGCACGCCGAAGATGTCGTACCCTGCCGCTGCGAACGCCCGCGCGGCCGCCTCTCCGAAGCCGCTCGAAGCCCCCAGGATGAGGGCCGCTCTCCTGCCGTCGTCCGTCATGTGAGGCTCCCGTGCCGCTCCGCTGCCTGTCCCGCTCGCTCACCCGACCCCCGTGGCCGGCTCCCGGCGTCCGGCCGTGCCGGCCCGCCGGGCCCAATCTGTTGGACGCGCGGCCCTCGCGCACCCCCGGTCACCGGTCGACGGACTCCGCGCCGGCCGCCCGGCATGGAGACAGCGTCGGCCACGGACGCGGGGTGGCTCGGGGACGCTCCGGGCCGCCGCCGATGCGGCGCCCTTCCGCCGACCCGGAAGTCGTAGCGGTGAGTGTGCATTTTTGGTAAAAAGTGCGGCGCCGCCGCCTCGTGGCGTGTAAGATGCGCCGTGCGAAATTCCCCCGTCTGCGGCGGATTACGAACGGTCGGTCCCTCTTGTCCACAACGATACACATCGCAATCCACACCAGACACGGGTTTTCGACATCATCTGTAACGGACTGATAAGTAACGGCTTAGAATCACAGGATACAAAGCCCTTCCGGTGAGCGGGTCTTGCTCCCTCCCGAGAGGCCCGGTATACTCGTCCCCGCACGTCGGAAGCGGCAGGCCGCGCGACCCGAGGCGTGGTCATATCCGGGCCGTCGTCTTCACTTGGAAATTCTCGACTTTTGAGGAGAAGCGTCGCCCATGTGGGACACCCGCCCTGTCGAAGTAGTCCTGCAGTTGCCAGAAGACCTCGCCGATGATGTCGAAGAGATCCAGAGACGCGATCCCGACTTCCTGAACAAGGTCATCCGGTACGGTCTCACGCGTCGAGCCATGTTCCAGGTCCTCAGCCGGTCGCTCGAGGAGCGGAATCGCGGCCCGCGGGAGCTCGCCTGAGACCACCCTCACCCGCCCGGGGCGCTTGACTGGCCCCTTCTGCGACGCTACATAGCTGCGAGACCAGTCCGGAGGACCGGGCTCACCCGGCCAGACGGGACGGTAGGCGTGGATGATCAGTCGGCGGCCGAGCAGCGGGGCAAGCCATCCGGGAGCGGTGTGACCGTCGACGCCGTTCTCGAGGCCAAGTATCTGGACTACTGCTCCGCCCGTCTCGCCGAGGTCTTTCTCTCCCTGGACGCCGAGCGGATCTACGGCCTCGTCGAGGAGGCCGCTGCCGAGGCGGACCTCAACCCCGCCGACCTCGGCTTCCGCAGGATGGTGAAGCTCGTGACCGATAAGCTGACCGCGAGTGTGCCGCTCCCCGACCTCGAGGAGTGGGCGGCCGACTATCGGGACCATCCGGAGCGCTACGACCCCTATCTCCTGGGCTTCTGGGAGGAGTCGACCGCGGGACCTTCCGGCGGACTCGACCCGGAACGCCCGTGACGCGGGACGGGGACGAGCGAGGGACCGAGGCGGAGGGCCCGCAGCTCCAGATCTGGGACAGCGACACACGGCGTCATAGCCTCGGTCATCTCGTCCTGGGCGACGAAGAGTGGGAGGTCCATCTCCTCTCGGAGACGGTAGCCACCGATCTGGCCCGCGGTCGAATCGCCTTCCAGCGCGGTGGGAAGCACCTCGTGACGGCCCCGGTCATCGTGGAGGATACCGAAGCCGAGGTCGTGCGCCGGGCGGAGGCGATGCCCGAGTCCATGCTCCGTCAATTCCTGGTCTCGGTCCGGGACTGACACGCTAGCGCCGCGGGCGGCGCGTCGTTGCGCGGGCCGCCCCCCCCTCTATCTTGTGTCCGTCGCCGGCCGCCCGGCCTCGTGCCACGCCACGGCCGCCCCTGCGTGCCCCCGAGCCCCCGGACCTCATGCCCGGCGAGCGGATCCTGGTCGTCGACGACGAGCCCGACATCCTCAGCCTCCTGGTCTACCAGCTGAGCCGGGAGGGGTACCGGATCAGCACGGCCGTGGATGGCCCCGGCGCCGTGTCCACCGCCCTGGCCGACCGTCCGGACCTGATCGTGCTCGACCTCATGCTCCCCGGAGTGGACGGGTACGAGGTCCTCAGGACCCTGCGGGAAGACGAGCGCACGAGCGAGATTCCGGTCCTCCTGCTCACGGCGCGCCAGGAAGAGGAGGACCGGATCCACGGCTTCGAGCGCGGCGCCGACGACTACGTCACCAAGCCCTTCAGCCCCAAGGAGCTGGTTCTGCGCGTGCGAGCCCTCCTGCGACGGACGCAGGCCGAGCCGCTGGACGCACACCGGCGGCTCAACCTGGGGGACGTCACCGTGGACCGGGACGCGCATCGCGCCTTCGTCGGCGAGCGCGAGATGGAGCTCACTCCGCTCGAGTTCCGGCTTCTCGAGGTGCTCATGGAGCGGCGCGGACGGGTGCAGTCCCGGCGTCAGCTCCTCCAGGCCGTGTGGGACACCAACGCGGCCATCGAGACGCGAACCGTGGACATGCACGTGGCGCGGCTGCGCTCCAAGTTGGAGTCCGCCGGCGACCTGATCGAGACGGTCCGTGGCGTGGGCTACCGGTTCCGAGCCGAGGACGTCTGAGGGGCCGGTGACCTCCCGCTTCCGGCTCCTCGTCACCCTGTTGGCCGCGGGCTTCGTCACCATCGGCCTCGCCTACTGGTACGCGGCCACCAGGCTCCCGGAGATCCTGGAGCAGGGCGCCCGCGCGCAGCTTGAGCAGAAGGCGGATCTGGCGCGATCGGCCGCGGCCGGCCGGTCGTTCAGCGATTCCCTGGCGGACGAGCTGGGTCGGGCGGCCGTCGATCGCGTCACCCTGCTCGACGCCCACGGGCGGGTGGTGGGCGACTCGTACCTGCCCGCGTCCCGGCTGGATTCGATACCGTCCGAGGCAGACAGGCCCGAGGTGCGGGCCGCGCTGCGGGGCGAGACCGGAACCACCCGGGGACTCAGCTCGGCGCTCGGATTCACTCTCTTCTACGTGGCCATCCCGGCGCCGGACGGCGTCATCCGGATCGCCACGCCCGTGTCCGAGGTCCTGGAGCCGGCGGTTCACATGCGCCGCGCACTCCTGGCCGTGGCCGTCGCCTACCTGTTCCTGTTGGCCTTCCTGGTCGAACCTTTCCGGCGCTTTCTGGCCGCGCGCGCGCCCGCCGGAAGGGCGCACGTGCACGCCGCGGACGCCACCAGAGAGAAGGGCACGCAAGAGGAGGAGCTGGTCTGGGTGTTCGACCAGATGGACGACGCGGTCGCGGTCCTCGACCGACGGGGCATCGTCGTCCGGGCCAACCGGGCCCTGGCCGACATGGCCGCACCCCTGCCGGCGATCGGCCGCCCGGCCCGCAGCCTGTTCCGAGATCCGGCGGTGCTCGACGCGCTGGATCTGGGCGTGGAGGGACACCAGGCCGAGACGGAGACCGAGTCGGGGAGGCGCACCTACCTGGTGTCGGTGACGCCGCACGAAACTCGAATCCTCCTCGTCGTGCGGGATCTCACCCGACTACGGCGACTGGAGGGCGTACGGCGCGACTTCGTGGCCAACGCCTCCCACGAGCTCAAGACGCCGCTCACCAGCATCCTCGGGTTCGCCGAGGCGCTCCAGGACGAGGGGCTGGCCCCCGACCAGCGCGCGGAGTTCGTGCGCAAGATCCGGCACAACGCCCTCCGCATGCGAAGGTTGGTGGACGACCTCCTGGACCTGTCGCGCATCGAGTCCGGCTCGTGGCGACCGCGGCTCGAATCGGTCTCCATCGAGGCCGCCGCCCGACAGGCCTGGGGGGAGCTGGGCGGAACGGGAGAGCGCACGGTGACGCTGGGGTTGGACACGGCCCCGGCTCCCGACGCGCGTGCGGACCGCTCGGCCCTCGACCAGATCTTCCGGAACCTGCTCGACAACGCCCGCCGCTACGCGCCCGCCGGCTCGGCGATCCTCGTTACCGCGCATCGGGCCGAGGATCGGGTTCGCATCGCCGTCTCGGATCGGGGACCCGGCATTCCCATGGCACAACGGGAGCGCGTGTTCGAGCGCTTCTGGCGCGTGGATCCCGGCCGGAGTCGCGCCGAGGGCGGCACGGGTCTCGGGCTCTCGATCGTCCGTCACCTGGTCGCCGCCCACCAGGGGAGCGTGGGGATCGAGGGTGCGCCCGGCGAAGGCACGACCGTGTGGTTCACGCTCCCCGCAGCGCCTCCGGCGGTGTGACAGGATCGTTACACGCGTGTGACGGCCCTGCATTGCAGTCGGGCCACCTTCCCTGACGGTCGGGTGCGGTGCACCCGCGAACTGTGGTCCGAACCCGGAGGATGGATTCGATATGGGCAGACACGCGTTTCACAGAGCGGACTCGACGCGCAGTCGATGGGCCGGCCTCACGCTGGTCGTGATGGGCGCCCTGGTCGCCGCCTCGTGCGGTGGTGATGCGGGCTCCGCCAGGGCCGGGGAGAGCGGCTCGACGAGCGCGAAGGGGACCGAGGCGACGACCACCGGGGGTGCCGCCGCGAACCCGACGGCCAGTCCGGCCGGGCAGGCGCTCACGGGCGCCGGCTCCACCTTCATCTACCCGGTGCTGGCGCAGTGGGCCAGCCAGTACTCGAAGCTCAAGGGCGTTCAGGTCAACTATCAGTCGATCGGCTCGGGCGGCGGAATCGCCCAGATCAAGGCCAGGACGGTCGACTTCGGCGCCTCCGATGCGCCCCTCACCAAGAGCGAGCTCGATCAGGCGGGCCTGATGCAGTTTCCGGCCATCGTCGGTGGCGTCGTCCTGGCCGTGCACGTGTCGGGCATCCAGCCGGGCCAGCTCAAGCTCACACCGGGCCTCCTGGCCGACATCTACCTGGGAAAGATCACCAGGTGGAACGACCCGGCCATCGAGAAGATCAACCCGGGCGTGACGCTGCCCGGCAAGGACATCACCGTGGTCCATCGCTCGGACGGCTCGGGCACGACGTGGATCTTCACGAATTACCTCTCCAAGGTGTCGCCCGAGTGGAAGCAGAAGGTGGGAAACGACAAGGCCGTCCAGTGGCCTACCGGCGTGGGTGGCAAGGGCAACGAGGGCGTGTCCGGCTACGTCCAGCGCATCGAGGGTGCGATCGGCTACGTCGAGTACGCGTACGCGATCCAGAACCACATGACCTACACGCAGCTCCAGAACAAGGCCGGCAAGTTCGTGTCTCCCGCGATCTCGAGCTTCATGGCCGCGGCCGGGAACGCCGACTGGCAGAACGCCCCGGGCTTCTATATGGTCGTCACGGATCAGCCGGGCGACGACACGTGGCCGATCACGGGTGCCACGTTCGTCCTCCTGCAGAGGCACCCGGCCAAACCGGACGAGATCAAGGAAGTCCTCAAGTTCTTCGACTGGTCGTACCGCAACGGTCGGGAGGCTGCCAGGAAGCTGGACTACGTGCCGATTCCGGACAACGTGGTCACGCTGATCGAGAGCAAGTGGCAGCCGGAGATCTCGGGAAACGTCTGGCCCTAGAGCCGGGCGGCGACGGGACGGCCGACACCGACATCGGCGCCCACGAGCCCCACGGCGCGGGCGTCTCGTCCGCGCCGTGGGGCCTGCCGGGCTTCCCGAGGCGCTCCTCGACACCTTGACCGCGTGAGACCGTGAGCACCCGACCCGGCCGCCTCGGCTCCAAACGCTGGCCCGACGTCCTGTTCCGCGCCGCCGCCGTGACGTGCGCGGCCCTCATCTGCCTCCTGATGGCCGGCTTCTTCGTCGAGCTGGCCCGGAACGCCTGGCCGTCGATCCGCGCCTTCGGCTTCGGCTTCCTCACGACGTCGACGTGGAACCCCGTCACCAGGACGTTCGGAGCGCTGAGCAGCATCTACGGCACGCTGCTGTCGACGCTCCTCGCCCTGCTCATCGCCGTACCGCTCAGCCTGGCGACGGCCCTTTTCCTGGTGAAGCTGGCTCCGCCGGGTCTGGCCAAGTGGGTGCGACAGGGCGTGGAGCTCCTGGCCGCCATCCCGAGCATCATCTTCGGCATGTGGGGCCTGTTCGTATTCGCCCCGTACATGGCCGATCACGTCCAGCCCTTCCTGCAGAAGGTCCTGGGCTTCCTGCCCTTCTTCAGGGGGCCCACCATGGGCATCGGGATCTTCACTTCGGGTGTCATCCTGGCCCTGATGGTGATCCCGTTCATCACGGCGGTGATGCGGGACGTGTTCACGATGACGCCCCCGGTCCTGGAGGAGGCCGCCTACGGGATGGGGGCGACGACGTGGGAGGTCGTCCGCAATGTGACGATACCGTACGGCGTCCGCGGGCTGGCAGGCGGCGTGTTCCTGGGGCTCGGCCGCGCGATCGGCGAGACGATGGCCGTCACCTTCGTGATCGGGAACAACCACCAGCTCTCGGCTTCCCTGTTCGCCGCCGGGAACAGCATCGCTTCCACCCTGGCGAACGAGTTCACCGAGGCTTCCGAGCCGCTGTACCGCAGCTCGCTCATCGAGCTAGGCCTCATTCTCCTGGCCATGACCTTCTTGATCCAGGTGGCGGCCCACCTGTGGCTCAACCGACTGGGCCGCGCCAGTGGACGGACCGCATGACGGACACGACCTACGACGCCACGAGGACGACGGGCCGCTCGGCTCCTCCGTTCCCGCTGCGCTCGCGGGCGCGGAGGCGGGCATCCGACACGATGGTCCGGATCGCCTCGACCGCCGCGGCCCTGTTCGCCCTGGTGTTCCTGTTCTGGATCCTGGCCGTGGTGGCCAGGCGGGGCGCGGCGGCGCTGGACTGGACCTTCTTCACCAGCCTCCCGTCTCCACCGGGTGAAGCGGGAGGAGGGCTGGCCAACGCGATCCTGGGCACGGCCGCCATGACCGTGATGGCGGCGCTCATCGGCGTGCCACTCGGCCTGTTCACCGGGATCTACCAGTCGGAGTTCGGTCGGGGCACCCGCTTCGGCTCCTTCGTGCGCTTCACGATCAACGTAATGCTCGGCATCCCCTCCATCCTCTCCGGCCTGTTCGTATACACGCTCATGGTCGTGACGATGGGCCACTTCTCGGGCCTGGCCGGGGGGGTGTCTCTCGCCATCCTCATCTTCCCGTACGTCGCGCGCACGACGGAGGACATGCTCGGCCTCGTGCCGGACGCGATGCGGGAATCCTCCCTCGCCCTGGGGGCGCCGCGCTGGAAGACGACGCTGGGCGTGGTATTCCGCGCGGCGCGCTCGGGGCTGGCCACGGGAATCCTCCTCTCGGTGGCCCGCGTGAGCGGAGAGACCGCCCCCCTCCTGTTCACGGCGCTGAACAGCCCTTACTGGCCGAAGAACTTCGCCGAGCCGACCGCCAACCTCACGGTGACCATTTTCAACTACGCGATGTCCCCGTACTCTGACTGGCAGCGCCTGGCGTGGGGGGCGTCCCTGCTGATCACCCTCCTGGTGCTCGTGGTGACGGTCTTCACGCGCTGGCGCGTGGGTGAAGTCGAGACATGAGCGAAGCCCGGAGGATGGCACCCTCCTCGCCAGGGACCCGCGAGGACGAAGCGGCCCGTCCGGGATCCAACGGCAGACGGTCCGCCGCCCAGGAGCCCGAGGAGGCCCGCATGCAGGAGGTCCCGGCCGAGGATCGACGGGAGGACCTGGATCCGGTGGCCGCCGGAGAATCGCCGAGAGACGCGCGGTCCGCGCCCCCGGCACCGCCCGTGCCCGAGGTCCGGGATCGGGGCCCCCACGCCGTGGCGGACCCATCGACGCTCGAGGCACCGGCCAAGATCCTGGTCCGTGGCCTCGACTTCTGGTACGGGGACCGGCAGGTGCTGTTCGGGAACGACCTCGAGGTCGCCGAGCGCCGGGTCACGGCGATCATCGGACCCTCGGGCTGCGGCAAGTCCACCCACATTCGGGTGTACAACCGGATGTTCGAGCTCTACCGGGACCAGCGTGCCTCCGGCACGGTGCTGCTGGACGGGGAGAACCTCCTGGACCCGGAGATGGACCTCATCGACCTGCGCCGCCGCGTCGGGATGATCTTCCAGCGTCCGACGCCGTTCCCGATGTCGGTGTTCGACAACGTGGCCTACGGTCTCCGTCTGCACTACAGGATCTCGCGATCCCAGCTCGAGGAGCGGGTCGAAAGCGCCCTGCGCGGCGCCGCGCTGTGGGACGAGGTCAACGACAAGCTGGACGAGCCCGGCACGGCCCTCTCCGGTGGCCAGCAGCAGCGCCTGTGCATCGCGCGGGCGATCGCGGTCGAGCCCGAGGTGCTGCTCATGGACGAGCCCACATCGGCGGTGGATCCGGTGGCCACGGCCAAGCTCGAGGAGCTCGTCGATACGCTGAAGGACCAGTACACGATCGTGATCGTGACCCACAACATGCAGCAGGCCGCCCGGATCTCCGACTTCACGGCCTTCTTCTACAAGGGCTACGTGGTGGAATTCGGCCCGACGGAGCGCATCTTCACGAATCCCAGCGAGAGGCAGACCGAGGATTACATCACCGGTCGCTTCGGCTGATCACGGCCCGGGGAGCCCCATGGTCCAGACCCATTTCGAAGGCAAGCTCGAAGCCCTGAAGCAGAAGCTCCTGGCGATGTCCCACGAGGTCGAGAAGCTCGTGGGCGACGCGACGGAGCTGGCCGGACGACGCAGCGACCATGACCCGAAGTCCATCATCGAGGCCGACCGGGGCATCGACGAGACCGAGGTCACGATCGAGGAGACGGCCATCGAGCTGCTGGCGCTGCACCAGCCGATGGCTTCGGACCTGCGGGTCATTGTCACGATCCTCAAGATCAACAACGACCTGGAACGAATCGGAGACCACGCGGTCAACATCGCCCAGGCGGTGGGCAGACTGCGGGAGGGGCGGCACTATCCGTCCATGCCGCCGGAGCTGCCGGAGATGAGCCGGATGGCGCGGGCGATGCTCCGGGACGCCCTCGATGCCTTCCTGCGCGCGGATGCCACCGCCGCCGTGGAGGTGCTGCGCCGCGACGATCACGTGGACGCGCTGCAGGAGTCGCTGTTCCGTGTGATGCTGACCCATATGCTGGAGGAGGAGATCTCCGCCTGCCTGCAGGTCATCCTCATCGGCCGGAACCTGGAGCGGATCGCCGACCTGGCCACCAACGTGGCCGAGGACGTGATCTACATGGTGCGCGGCCAGACCATCCGGCACGCGCGGGGACTGCGCGAGCCGGCGGGCTCGTAGACCTCGCCGAGCCCGCCGGCCCGAGCACCCTAGAAGTTGACCTGCGTCACGAGCCCGAACTGCCCGTCCGCCAGCCCGACCCCCCCGGTGCTCGGAGGTCCGAGCCGGGCGGATCCGAGCCCGAACGCATACTGCAGGCCGATCTTGGTGTGGTAACCCGGTAGCAGGTTGAGACCCACGACCAGGAAGCTGCCCCCCTCGGGCGTGAACCCGGCCTGACCGGTGCCGGGGGCGACCACGAAGCCACGGGTCATGGAGTCGAAGCGCAGCACGCTCTCGATGGCGCCCAGGTAGCTGTAGCCCCCCTCGAGGTAGCCGCCGTCCACGTCGGCCGCATCGCTCGGACAGGGAGCGGTGACGCACACCGGCTCCCCCGGCGGATCGAGCTTGCCGTGCATGTACTCGCCGCGCAGGAAGAAGCCCCGGTAGCTGGAGCGCAGGTCCACACTCCACAGAGTCCGGTCGCCGGCGAAAGCCCGGAGCCCGATCGGCCGGCCCACGTACGCGCCCCCGTTGGTGAGGTCCACGGCGCTATCCCGCGAGAAGGCGAAGCTGGCTCCCACCTGCACCATGAGGTCCTCGTAGAATTCGACCGGTCCCACATTGTTGAACTGGACGTGCGCCGCGTACAGGAAGGACCCGTTGTCGTTCTGCAGGGACCGCCCGTTCCCGTTGAACAGACCCGCCCGGTACTTCAGCCGATCTTCCAGGAAGGAGCCCGACGCCTGGGCCCCCACCTGGCGCCCCGGCGCGAGGAGATCGGTGATCTGCGACCGCTCCAGGAAGGTGATGTCGCCCTTCTCCTCTAGCTCCTCGCCGCCGAACGGTGCCTTGAACTGGCCCAGGCTCACCGCCAGCTCGGGCCTGATGGGCAGCGTCAAGCGGGCGTCCAGGAGGCGCACGCGGTCCTGCGATCGGTCGAACGCCGCCTGGACATCGTAGTCGAACACGATGCCGATCTTGCCGTCGGCCCGCAGGCGGGCGTCGAACACTCGAAAGCCGTCCAGCTCGCCCAGGTCCCCAGGACCCAGCAGTAGCCCCGTCTGCAGCAGGCCGCCGAACTTGATCGTCGGCGACGTCCCGTCTCCTCCCTGCTGCGCCGCGGCCGACCGTGGGCCGACCGCCAGGGCCAGCAGCGCACACCCGGCCATCGCACCCACCCGGAGGCCCGCCGATCTCCGTCCATCCGCCCGACCCCATCCTCTCATGACGTTCCCTCCTCCGGTCCGCTCTTCAGCCCCGCGCGTACGACGATCGACGCGTCGGAAACGTCTCAGCTCACGGCGTGGCCGGGCTCGTCCAGCAGCCATCGCCACCCGCCCAGTCCCAGGACCACGTTGATCCAGAAGTGCGCCACGATCGCCGGGAACAGGCTCCCGGTGATCACGACGGGCACGGCCAGCAGCATGCCGAGACCGGCCGCCCGCAGGACGCCACCCACACGCTGGTACCCGTGCGAGAGGCCGAAGGAGAGCGCCACCACGCCGGCCCCCGCCCACGCCGAGCCGGTCCAGGCCGTCAGCACCCCGAGGGCGAAGCCCCGAAACACGTACTCCTCGCACACGGCCGCCACGACGCACAGGAGCACGAAGGTTCCCGTCTCGGAGGCCGTGCGGGGCATCAGTCCGAGCAGCACGGGGCTCTCCTCACCTCCCGCTCGCACGAACACCCAGGTGAGCGTGGCCACCAGGCCCAGACCCGCCGCCGCCGTGCCGCCCGCCCATACGGCCAGGCGTCCCGGAGCCCCGACCCGCCAGCCGAGACCCGCCGCGGACAGATCCTGCCACGCCGCCACCGCGACCGTGATGCCGGCCAGCAGAAGCGACGACGCGATGGCCGAGAGGTACACGGCGCCGCGCTGCAGTTCGTCCAGTCCACGAGCCAGCGACGCTTCCCGCACCGCGAGGAGGGGAAGGCCGGTCAGGAGGACGAGCGCGTACACGCGCGGGATCGGGCTGGTCACGGTCTGCCTCGATCGATAGCGGCTCGCGCGTCGAGGGGCAACCTGTGGACGTTGACAGGGGGGCCGGGCTTACGGACGTTGGTGCCACCATGATCGTTCGCCTCGCCATCAGTCAGCTCCGCCCCGAGAAGGCCCGGCCGGAAGCCACGCTGGACCGCATCGGGAGCGTGTTCGCCCGGGTGCTCGACCTCGAGCCACGGCCGCGCGTCCTCCTGTTCCCGGAGACGGTACTCACCGGCTACTTCCTGGAGGGGGGCGTGCGCGAGCACGCCGTCGCGGCCGGGGAGCTGTTCGAGGCGCTCGACCTCCGGTGGCGCGAGGCCGGCGGAGAGGAGCCGACGATCGAGGTGGGAATCGGCTTCTTCGAGCGTCACCGGCAACGTGTCTACAACGCCGCCCTGTACGCGGAGCTCGGCGGCGATGCCGCCCGAATCCTGCACGTGCACCGCAAGGTCTTCCTCCCCACCTACGGAGTGTTCCAGGAGGAGCGCTTCGTGGAGGCGGGCTCCAGCTTCGCGGCCTTCGACACGCCCTGGGGTCGAGCCGGGCTCCTGATCTGCGAGGATGCCTTCCACTCGCTCCCCCCGATGCTCACCGCGCTGGACGGGGCGCAGGCCATCTTCATCCTGAGTGCCTCGCCGGCCCGCGGCGCCCGGCCGGGCCCGGGGATGCCCGGGAACCTAGAGACCTGGGACCGCCTGGCCCGCGGCATCGCGCAGGAGCATGGGCTGTTCGTCGCCGTCGCCCAGCTCGTCGGCTTCGAGGGAGGCAAGGGCTTTCCGGGCGGTTCCGCCGTGTACGGCCCGCGCGGTCGCCTCGTGGTTCGCGCCGACCTGTGGCGAGAGGAGCTGCTGGTCGCCGAACTGGACCTGGACGAACTCCTCCCGGCCCGGGTCGAGAGCCCCTTGCTTTCCGACCTCGAGTCGGCGCTGCCCCGTATTCTGCGGGCATCGGGCGGCGTTCCGGGTCGCGGCCGGGGCGAGGGAGCCGAACGGGAGGAGGGCCGTGACGCGGGAGCGCCTGGAGACGAGCCACGATCGTTCGGCGCGAGCGTCCCCGGGAACGATGAGGCCTCGAGGGCCAGAATCCGGGACGAGGGCGCTCCGCGCCACGACGGCGGACCTCGGGAGACGCCGGAGATCCGGAGCGCCCCGTCCCGGCCCTCACCCGACGATCTCTCGCCGCTCGAGATCGACACCGCCCTGGTCGAGGAGTGGCTGCTCGAGTTCCTCCGCCAGGAGGTTCGGGCGCGGCGGAGCTTCGAGCACGTCGTGGTGGGCCTCTCGGGAGGGGTGGACTCCTCCCTGACGGCCACCCTGTGCGCCCGGGCGCTGGGTCCCGCGGCCGTGCGCGGCTACCTCCTTCCCTCGGACGTGACCAGCGAGGAGAGCCTCGAGGACGCGATCCTCGTGGCCGAGCAACTGGGCATCGAGACGCGGACGATCTCGATCGGGGGGGCGGTGGAGGCGTACCTGGGCGAGTACGAGCCGGACGCCGGGGACCTCCGGCGGGGCAACGTCATGGCGCGCCAGCGCATGATCGTCCTGTTCGACCAGGCCTCCCGCTTCGACGCGCTGCCCGTCGGCACGGGCAACAAGTCCGAGCGCCTGCTCGGCTACTTCACCTGGCACGCCGACGATTCGCCCCCCATCAACCCGCTCGGGGACCTGTTCAAGACCCAGGTGTGGGCGCTGGCACGGGCCACCGGCGTCCCCGAGGCCATCGTGGAGAAGCCGGCCACCGCCGAGCTGGTCACCGGACAGACGGACGAGGAGGACCTGGGCGTCTCCTACCCGGAGGCCGACCTCATCCTCCACCACCTTCTGCGCGGCAGCTCGCCGGAGCGGCTCGCCGCGTGCGGATTCGACGAGCGCAAGATCGGCACCGTCCGCCACCGGCTCGAGAGCACGCACTACAAGCGCCACCTTCCCACGGTCGCCATGCTTTCGGACACGACGATCGGGGAATGGTACCTGCGTCCCGTCGACTACTGAGTCGTCGGCCTCCGGGGCCCGCGAGCCGGGCTCGCCCGGCCCAACGCATCCGACAGGGTCGACTCCCGACCGCATCACGACGCATCCGAGGAGGACGCAATGAAGGAGAAGGTGAGCAAGGCACTCAACGCACAGGTCGACCGCGAGCTGCAGGCCGAGCACATCTACCTGGCCATGTCGCTCTGGTTCGAGCGCGAGGCCCTGAGCGGCTTCGCCGGCTGGCTGCGAGCCCAGGCGGCCGAGGAGCGCACGCACGCCTTCCGCATCCTCCGGCACCTGGAGGACCGGAACGCGCGCGTGGAGCTCGGCGGCCTCGACAAGCCGCCGGCCGACTACGATTCTCCCCTGGCGTGCATGCAGGCGGCCCTGGAGCACGAAAAGAAGGTGACCGGGCACATCGACGACCTGTACGAGCTGGCCCGCTCGGAGGGCGACCACGCGGCCGAGGTCATGCTGCAGTGGTTCGTGACCGAGCAGGTCGAGGAGGAGAAGACGTTCACGCAGCTGGTCGAGCAGCTGCAGCGTGTGGGCGAATCGGCCGCCGGGCTCCTCGTCCTGGACCGCCAGCAGGGAGAGCGGGGCGGAGAGGGCCGCTGAACCGGGGGGCTCGCCGCACGGGCGAGCCCACGCGTCGTGACAGCCACGCCGGGAGGAGGGGGGCGGGCCGCGTGCCGCGGCCCGCCCCTTCGATGCCGGACACCATGGACCGGGACGTTTCCACGTGCTGAAGGCCGCCGTGCAGAGGCTCGTCGACGTTCGGGACGACGAGATCGGGGCCATGTTGTGGGCCACGGCCTATGGCTTTTGCATCCTCTTTTCCTACTATGTCTTGCGAGCGGTCCGCGACGAGATCAGCACCACGAATCGGGGCGACCTCCAGCTCCTGTGGACGGCCGTTTTCCTGGTGATGCTGATGGCCGTGCCCCTCTACTCGTGGGTGGCGTCGCGTTACCAGCGCGGCGTGTTCGTGCCGCTGGCCAACCGCTTCTTCATCGCGTGCCTGGTGGCCTTCTTCGTGTCGCTGTACGTGCTGCCCCTGGGAGCGCGTCCCTGGATCGACCGGGCCTTCTACGTGTGGACCAGCGTGTTCGCGCTGTTCGTGGTCACGGTGTTCTGGGGCTTCATGGCCGACTGCTTCCGGAACGAGCAGGCCCGGCGGCTGTTCGGGTTCATCGCCGTAGGAAGCTCCCTGGGCGGGATCGCCGGCTCGGCCCTCACGGCCGGCCTGGCCGAGATCGTGCCGCGCTTCACCCTCCTCCTGCTGGCGTGCGTCCCGCTCGAGGCCGCCTCGTGGTGCGCGCTCGTGCTGCACCGGCGCTTCGGAGGGCGCGAGACCGGGAACGTCCGCGGCGGGGAAGTCGGGCGGCGGTCCGCCTCGCAGCCGCTCGGCGGCACCGCCCTCAGCGGGATCGGCGTCATCTTCCGGTCGCGCTACCTGCTCGGCATCGCGGGCTTCATCGTCCTCATGAGCTTCGCCTCCACCGTCCTCTACTTCCTGCAGGCCAACCTGGTGGGCAGGGCCATCGCGGACAGGGGCGTGCGCACGGCGTTCTTCGCCAAGATCGACCTGGCGGTGAACCTGCTCACGATTCTCTTCCAGGTCTACCTGACGGGCCGTATCATCAAGGCGGTGGGAATCGGAGTGAGCCTGGCCCTGGTGCCGGTGGCCGTCGCCATCGGCTTCGTGGCGCTGGGAACCTACCCGCTACTCGCCGTGCTCGTGGTGCTCCAGGTGGCGTACCGGGCGGGACGCTACGGAATCACCAAGCCCGCGCGCGAGGTGCTGTTCACCGTCGTCCCCCGCGAGGAGAAGTACAAGTCGAAGGCGTTCCTGGACGCGGCCGTCTACCGCGGCGCCGATCTGGCCAACGGCTGGGCGTTCGCCGGGTTCCAGGCGCTGGGCCTGTCCCTGGGCGCCATCGCGCTGGTCGCCGCCCCGCTCGCCGCCGTGTGGGCGGTGATGGGCGTGCGGCTGGGCCGGGAGCAGGAGCGGCGCGCCGACCGTGAATCGCCCGTCGCCTCCGTGCCGGGGATGGTCTCGTCATGATCCGAGGAGGACGCCATGAAGCTGACCCGACGCGAGTTCCTGGAGCTCGGAGCCGGCGCGAGCCTCGCCGTGACGCTGGGGCGGGGCGGCGGTAGGAGGCCCGCGCCCGACCTCATCACCAGGAAGATCCCCTCGAGCGGAGAGGCCGTGCCCGTCGTGGGGCTCGGGACGCGTGACTACCGCGCGGATCTCTCGGGGGATCTCACCCCGTTCCGCCGCACGCTGGAGGCCTTCGCCCGGGGCGGCGGAACGGTCGTCGACACCGCGCCCTCCTACGGCAACTCGGAAGACGTGCTCGGCAAGCTCATCGGCGAGATCGGGATCCGGAAGGAGCTCTTCATGGCCACGAAGGTGGACCGGCAGGGCACGGAGGCCGGGATCCGGCGCATGGAAGACTCCCTGAAGGCCCTCGGCACCGATCACGTCGACCTCATGCAGGTCCACAACCTCCGGGACTGGGAGACCCAGCTCTCGACGCTGCGCGAGTGGAAGAAGACCGGGAAGATCCGGTACCTCGGCGTCACGACCTCGTTCTCACGCCAGCACGCCGCGCTGGTGGACGTGATGCGGAAAGAGACCCTCGATTTCATCCAGGTGGACTACGCGCTGGACAACCGCGCCGCCGCCGAGCGCATCCTGCCCCTGGCCCGCGACCGGGGCATGGGGGTCCTCGTCAACCTCCCCTTCGGGCGCGGCCGGCTGTTCCGGGCCGTCGGCGAGCGACCACTGCCTGACTGGGCGACCGGGCTGGGCTGCACGAGCTGGGCGCAGGTCTTCCTGAAGTACGTGGTGTCGGATCCGGCCGTCACCTGCGCGATCCCCGGGACCACCAGTCCCGAGCACGTGACCGACAACCTGGGCGCGGCTCGCGGCTCCCTGCCCGATCCGGCGCTCCGACGGCGCATGGAAGCCTTCGCGGACGAACTGTAGCGGACGATGCGAATCTGCCTGCTCACGAACCAGGACATCGACTCGGACGATTTTCCGGAGGACGACTGGCCGTGCGACCCGCGCCCCTACCTGCCGGAGGCGAGCTGGGACGTGGCCGTGCTCGAGAAGGCGACGGCCGTCCACCAGGTGGAGCAGCTCTCGCGGCGGGGCTACGACCTGTATTTCAACCTGTGCGACGGAGCCTGGGACGAGGACACCCCCGGGATCCAGGTCGTACAGGCGCTCGAGCGCCTCGGCCTCCCGTTCACCGGCGCGGCTTCGGACTTCTACGAGCCCTCGCGCGAAGTCATGAAACGAGTGTGCCGGGCGTGGGGGATCGACACGCCCGGTTATGTGATGGCCCGCGAAGCGGCGGACATCGAACGCGCCGCCGAGACGCTCCGCTTCCCGCTCATCGTGAAGCACCCGAGCAGTTACGCCAGCCTCGGGCTCACGCGCGCCTCCCGGGTGCAGACGCCCGCGGCCCTCCGCCAGCAGGCCCGGCGCATGATCGAGGAGTACGCGGGCACGCTGATCGAGGAGTTCATCGAGGGCACCGAATGCACGGTCCTCGTGGCCGAGAACTCCGATGCGCCGCACGAACCGACCACGTACACGCCGATCGAGTATCGCTTCCCGGATGGAGAGAGCTTCAAGCACGCCGACATGAAGTGGGTCGACTACCGTGACATGCGGGATCTGCCGGTCTCGGACCCGGAGCTCGAGGCCGGACTGCGCGCCGATGGAGCCGCTTTCTTCCGCGGGCTGAACGGCTCGGGCTACGGCCGCTGCGACGTGCGGGTCGATGCCGCCGGGCGGCGCTACATGCTGGAGATCAACGCCAACTGCGGACTCTACTACCGGGCCGAAGATGCCGGAAGCGCCGACCTGTGCCTCCTGCACGATCCGGCCGGCCACGAGGGCTTCAGCCGCCAGATCGTGCGCGCCGCGCTCGCCCGGCACGCCCGCCGTCAGCGGCCGTGGGAGGTGCTCCCCCACGCCGATGGAGGGTACGGTCTCCACGCCACGCGGGCGCTCCACGCGGGGGAGCGCATCCTGGCTTTCGAGGAGCGTGCCCACACCCTCGTGTCGCTCTCCCGTGTGGAGGCATCATGGGACGAGTTCCGTCGCTCCTGGTTCGACCGCTATGCCTGGCCGCTGACCGAGGAAACGTGGGTCATCTGGAGCGAGAATCCAGAGGAATGGAAGCCGGTCAACCACTCGTGCGACCCGAGCGCGTGGCTCGAGGGCCTGGACGTCGTGGCGCGTCGGCCCCTGGCCCCGGGCGACGAGATCACGCTCGATTACGCCACGTTCTACAACGAGCGCATGCCCGCCTTCGAATGCGCCTGTGGATCGGAGGCGTGCCGCGGGATCGTGCGGGGTACGGACTGCCTCGAGCCCTTCGTGGAGCGCTACGGCGAGCACGTGTCGGACTACGTGCGGTGCAAGCGGAGCGCCGCGGTGGAGGCCTGACGTCTCTTCCGGATCCGGGCGCCCCACCCGCCCGAACTTCATGGTTTCCGATTGCGGCATGGTTTGTTAGATTGATCTAATCTTTGCCGCGTCGCCGGCCGCCTGTCGCGGTCGGTTCACCACCCCCAGCTCGCACTGGGCCACGCCCTGCCGGCGCTCGCCCCCGGGCCCGCGGTCCCGTGGATCCGGCCGGCCGTCGGGCGCGCGAGGGGGCATCCACCTGGAGGTCGCTCCATGAAGCCGTTCATGCCCGGGCTGATCGCTCTCACCCTGCCGCTCGTCCTGGCCGGACCGTCTCTGGCCCAGCAAGAGGACGCGCCGACCGCCTTCGTCAGCGGCACGTACTACCAGTGCGACCAATCCAGCTCACCGCGGGCGTCGGAGATCGTGCGCACGGTCGTGTGGCCGGTCGTCCAGAAGCACATCGCCGCCGGCCAGGTCTCGGGCTTCGGACTGCTGGCGCACCACACCGGCGGCCCGTGGCGCCGAGCCATCTACTACGTGGGGACGGATCTCCCCAAGCTTCTGGCGGCCCAGGACTCGATCGTCGCCGAGCTGATGGCGAACCACGCCAAGGAGACCCACGAGCTCATGTCCATCTGCCCCTCGCACGATGATTACATCTGGAGCTACGTGGCCGCCTCGCAGCCCGCCACGGACGTCGCGACAGCCCGGCCCGCATTCGCCTTTTCGACCTACCAGGTGTGCCACGAGGCCACCGAAGGGCTCGGCGACGAGGTCATGAAGGCGCTGTACGCGCCCATCTACGACAAGCAGGTGAAGGCCGGACGCCTGCACTCGTGGGGCTATTACAGCCACTTCGTGGGAGGCAAGTACCGCAGGCTCCTGGCCCTGGACGGCCCCAGCTACAACTCCATCCTGGCGGCGCGCGACTCGATCATCGCCGAGACGCAGGCGAAGTACCCGCAGATCAGCGCTGCCGTGGCCACGGTGTGCGACGGTCACACGGACTACATGTGGGATATCGAGATGTCCAAGCCGTAGCAGCGACCCGGCCGATTCCGGCGAGCGGGGGCCCGACGCGGGCCTCCGCCCCGGTGTCGCGGTCCCCGAGTCACCGATCGCCGCGGCGCGGTCCTCCGCGATGGCCCGCGGGATGCACCCGTGGACGCCGGTGGAGGCGTACGCGACCGGGGACGCCCCTCCGGCGGCCCCGACTCCCGCGTGGCGCACGTCCCGCCCCAGGGCCGCGGTCCGGGCCACGAGGACGGCGATCAGGTTGGCGAGCGAGGTCCCCGTGACGGACCGTCCGCTCGCGGTCTCCGGGAACCCGGCCAGCATCTCCGCCAGCATGCCCACGGTCGTTCCGCCTCCGTGCACCCAGCCCATGAACCCCGGATGCACGTGGCCGATCGAGTAGGGCATCACGTCTCGAAGAAAGGTGGCGTACGCCTGGCCCACCGGGGTGGGGCTGGTGGGCAGGGGACCGCGAAATCGCTCGCGGACCTCGTCCGGCATGGGTTGCCACACGGGACGTTCGCGGATGTGCTCGACGTAGTCGAGCATTGTCTCGAGCATCCTTCGGGACTGAGCGCGCAGCGCTTCCCAGTCGTCCGGATCCAGGTCTGGTGGGGACATCTCGAGCCCGAGTCCATGACGGGACAGGGCGGCCGGGGCCGCCGGCGTTGTGGCCGGGATCGGTACCGTTCGCTAGCTTGCCCGTTCCCGCCGCCGCCGGAACTTCGGGCGTCGAGGCGGCGCCCGTTCCCCGAGGGCGCCGGCCGAGTGCAACATTGTCGGGAGCTCTCATGACGGAACCGTCCACCGGATCCATGATGTCGAGACTGGTCGCGGAGCTCCGGCGTCGCCGTGTGTTCCGCGTGGCGATCGTCTACGCGCTCGCCGGCTGGATCGTGATTCAGGTCGCCTCCACGATGCTACCGGGTCTCAAACTGCCGACCTGGACGGTCACGCTGGTCATCGCGCTGGTCGTGCTCGGATTCCCGCTCGCCGTCATCATGGGCTGGATGTTCGACATGGGCCCGCGGGGCATGGAGCGCACGGCGGTCGCCGGCGCGGCGGGTTCCGTGCCCCTCGCGGACGAAGGGCCGCCGACCGCCGCAGTCGCCGCGGCGGCGCGGGGAGCGACGCCGGGAGGTCCCCCCGTCGCTCCGGACGACCGGGCCACCGGACCGCGGCCTGACGCGCACGGGCAGGACCGGCGTGGGATCGCCGTGCTTCCCTTCGTCAACATGAGCGGCGACGCGGACAACGAGTATTTCAGCGACGGCATCTCCGAGGAGATCCTGAACTTGCTCAGCAAGCTCCCTCAGCTGAAGGTCGCCTCGCGCACCTCCGCGTTCAATTTCAAGGGCAAGCAGGTGAGCATCCCCACCGTCGCCCACGAGCTCGGGGTCGGCACGGTGCTGGAGGGCAGCGTCCGGAGGGCCGGCGACCGCGTCCGGATCACCGCCCAGCTCATCGACGCGGCCACGGATTCGCACCTGTGGTCCGAGACCTACGACCGCGAGCTGAAGGACGTGTTCGCGATCCAGGACGATATCGCCCAGAGCATCGTCCGGGCGCTGCAGGTGACCCTCACCCCGAAGGAGCGCCGCTCGCTGCAGTTCGTCGCGACCTCGGACCCCGAAGCCTACGATTACTACCTGCGCGGCCGGAAGTACATGTACTCGATGGCGCGCCGCGACTACGAGCACGCCATCCGCATGTTCGAGCAGGCCATCGCGCTGGACTCCAAGTTCGCGCTCGCCTATGCCGGTATGGCCGACGCCTACTCGCACCTGTACCGGTACGTGGAAGCCACCCGCGACAACGCGGACAGGGCCGCGCGCGCCAGCGAGCAGGCCGTCGTGCTCGACCCGGATTCAGCGGAGGCTCACGCCTCGCGGGGCCTGGCCCTCTACATCAGCGATCGCTACGAGGAGGCGGGACGGGAATTCGAGGTGGCCCGCGAGCTCGATCCCAACCTCTTCGAGGCATGGTACTACGATGGACTCGCCTCCTCCTCGCAGAGTCATTTCGAGCGGGCGGTCCGAATGTACGCGAAGGCCTCCGAGATCAACCCGGACGATTTCCAGTCACCGATCTTCCTGGCGCAGGCCTACCACTCTCTCGACCGGCGGCAGGACGAGATGAAGGTGCGCCTCGGGGTGCTGAACGTCATCGAGCGGCACCTCAAGCTCAATCCGCACGACACCCGCGCCCTCTACTTCGGTGCCACCAACCTGGCCCGCGTCGGCGAGAAGGAGAAGGCGAGAGAGCTGGCCGAACGTGCCCTCAAGCAAGACCAGGACGAGCCCGTCGTGCTCTACAACGTGGCCTGCTTCTACGCCATGCTGGGAGATTCCGAGCGCTCGATCGACCTCCTGGAGCGGGCGGTGGAGCTCGGGTGGGGCGATCGGGCCTGGATCGCGACCGACAGCGACCTGGAGCCGCTGCATGGACACCCGCGCTTCCGGGAGCTCCTCGCCAGCCTCGACTGAGACGCCGGCGGAGCGCCGGCGGCCGGATGCGCGAAGAGCCGCCGGATCTCCGGCGGCTCTCGTCATACCCCCTAGGGGAGTCGAACCCCTGTCTCCTGGCTGAGAACCAGGTATCCTGGGCCACTAGACGAAGGGGGCCTGTAGCCTGCGGGCCCTAATTGTAAACGGGCCGTCGAGGCTGTCAAGCCCCGGACCCCGCCCGCGCCGACAGGATGAACCCGCCGCCGGCCACAGTGTTCCGGCGCGCCGCGCCGGTTATCTTGCCGGGATCGCTCGGCGCATACGCTCGATGGAGGCGCGTGAGGTTGCCCGCTCTGACCTGGAAGTACGTCCACCTCGTCCTCAACCCCTTCCCCATCGTGCTCTCCGTGGTCGGCGTGGCCGTGGGACTGGCGGGCTGGATCCTCGATCGTCCCGCGTGGGAGCGCTACGGAGTCACGAGCCTCTTCCTGGCCGGGCTCGTCGTCCTCCCCACCTACTACAGCGGGATCGCGGCCGGCGACGTGGTGTCGCAGCGCACCTTCGTGACCCCGGGCCTCATCGAGACACACCGGACGTGGGCCACCTGGACTCTCCTCGCCGTCCTCGCCGACGGCGTGTTCGCCGGCTTCTCTCTCCGCCAGCCCGACGACGGGCGGCTGCGCCGCTTCGTGCTCATGGTGGGGGTCCTGACCGCCTGCCTGGCCGGCGTGACGGGCTTCATGGGCGGCCGCATCGCCCACGGCGCCGACGAGCGAGCCCGGCCGGCGGCCAACCGCTCCGACGTTGGAACCGCCACCCCCGCCGGCTCGCGGTCCGCGCCGGCAGCGCGTGGCGCCGGGTCCGACTCGACCGGAGGCCGCTCGCCGTGAGCCTGACCACGGGCGTCGACGGGTCGGTGGGCGGCATTCCGGACCTCCCCGTGGTGGTGGGGCGCTCGGACCTCGACGCCGTGAAGAGCGTATCCGCCTCCAGGGTCACCATGACCCAGCTCATGGGTCCCCAGGACGCCAACCTGTTCGGGTCCGTGTTCGGCGGGATCGTGCTGGCGGCCGTCGACAAGATCGCCTACGTGTGCGCCACCCGGCATGCGGGCCGCCCATGCGTGACGGTCAGCGTCGACCAGGTGGACTTCAGGACCCCGATCCGAATCGGGGAGATCGTCACGCTGAGGGCGTCGGTGAACTCGGTGGGCCGGACGTCGCTGGAGGTGGGCGTGCAGGTGGTGGCGGAGTCGGTGGCCGGTGGGACGGAGCGCCACACGAACTCGTGCTACGTCACCATGGTGGCCATCGACGACGAGGGTGAGCCGGCGCCCGTGCCCCTGCTGCGCCTGCGGACGCCGGAGGAATGGCAACGGCACCACGACGCCGAAGAGCGGCGGCGCGCGCGGCTGGAGCTGGCGAAGCGGAGGAGGGAGCGGCGCCGGGGCGGTGACTGAGGTCCGTCCTCCGGCGGGCGCGAGCCCGATCCGGGTTCAGCCTCCTTGTGACACGCCGCCCAGGGCAATGAGCCCGTAGTAGGTCAAGGCCAGAAGACACATGACCACGATCTCGGTCACCAGCTGCCTGGGGGGCAGCTTGGCCAGGAGTCCCACGACCAGCCCCACCACGACCGAGGCCACCAGCAACAGCCACAACGCCGTCATCCAGCTCTCCAGAGTTCTATCGTTCCACTCACGACGGCCCGAACCGGGCCGATTCCTCGCCCTTCGCTCTCCCGCTCCGCTGGAGCTGCACGAGCTCCGGCATGCCCGCCTGCCGGGCGATCCTCTGACCGCTGGGCGTCGCGGCCAGGCCACCGAGCGCGGTCTCACGATAACGCACGTCCATCTTCCTGCCCACCTCGCCCATGACGTCGATGACCTCGTCGGGCGTGACCGGAAAGTCAAGTCCGGCGAGCGCCATCTCGGCGCAGGCGACCGCCTGCACGGCCGCGCTGGCGTTACGGTAGGCGCACGGGATCTCGACCAGTCCGGCGATCGGATCGCAGATGAGGCCCAGCATCCCCTGCAGCGTCAAGGAGATCGCCGTGCCCACCTTTTCGGGATCGCCTCCTTCCAGGTAAGTCACCGCCGCGGCCGACATGGCGGCGGCGCTGCCGGTCTCCGCCTGGCAGCCACCGCCGGCGCCGGCGATGGAGGCCCGCTGCGCGATGACCGCGCCGACCCCGCCGGCCACCAGCATCCCGTCCACCAGCCGGTCCAGCGACCAGCCCCTCTCCTCGCGCATGGTGAGCAGCACGCCCGGCACGACCCCGGCCGCGCCGGCCGTCGGCGCCGCCACGATGAGGCCCATGCGCGCGTTGACCTCCAGCGTCGCGATGGCGCGGGACAACATCGTCGTGACCGTCTCGCCCAGGAGCCGCGGCCCGGCCGCCACCAGTCGCCGGGCCCGGCCGCCGGTGAGGCCGCTGGGACTGGGAGCCTCCGAGGCGAGCCCCTCTGCGACGGCGTTCTCCATCACCTCGAGCGCGTCGCGGATCCGCGACCGGATCCGGTCGCGGTCGGCGCCGGTGTCCTTCATCTCGCGGCGCAGCACGGCCTCGGCCAGGTCGACATCCTGTCGTCCGGCCTCTTCGAACCAGGTCTTCACCGAAGTGAACATGGCCTCTCCCGCCGCTGCCCGCCGCCTACACCAGCCCGCGCACGTAGCGGATCCAGTGGACCCAGTCCTGGCTCCGCATCGCGTCGATGAGCTCCTCGGGGATCTCGGCGTCCGCCTCGATCGTCATGAGCGCCTGTTCCCCCCGCCCGGTACGGTCCACCCGCATGGTCGCCAGGTTGACGCCCCCGTCCGTCAACATGCGCGTGAGGGTCGCGATCGTGCCCGGCACATCGTCCGCGTTGACCACCAGGGTGGGGAGGGAACCCGTGAGGTCGACGTCGAATCCATCGATCTCGAAGATACGGATCTGGCCGCCCCCGATCGAAGCGCCCAGGATCTCCGCCCTCTCGTCGCCCAGGCTCACGTCGAAGCGGGCCGAATTTGGATGCGCCCCCTCGCCCAGGTCGACGTTCTCGAAGGCGTAGTCCATCCCGCGCGCGTCGGCGTCTTCGAGGCTCGTCCGCAGGCGCTCGTCATCGGGCAGGTAGCCCAGCAGGCCCCCGATGATGGCCTTCTTGGTCCCGTGCCCCTCGCCGGTCATGGCGAAGGAGCCGTGCAGGCCGATCCGGGCCCGCTCCGGGGTGCCGCCCACGATCGCCTGGACCACGTAGCCCAACCGGCAGGCACCGGCGGTATGCGAGCTGGAGGGTCCTACCATGGTGGGACCCAGGATGTCGAACAGTCCGGTCACGTGGCCCCTCCTCCGGCGACGCGGCGACGCTCGGCGGACCGATCGCGTCCGGCGGCGTCCCGGCCCGCGGCCGACGTCATCGACCCGGCTCGCGCGCGCAGCGCCTCCAGCGTGGAGGTCTCCCGCCGCACCCGGACCTCGAAAGCGGCCGAGAAGCCTGTCGCCAGCGCCTCCCCCAGCCGGCCGGCGCCGACACCGACGCCTTCGGCGGCCAGGCTGGTCATGCGCACGCCGTCGATGCCGCACGGCACGATGAGCCGGAAGTTCTCCAGCGGCTCGTCGGTCACGTTGAGCGCGAAGCCGTGCCACGTCACCCAGCGGCTGACGTGCACCCCGATCGAGGCGATCTTGCGCACGCTCCCGGCCAGGATGCCCCGGGCGATGGCGCCCTCGGAGAGGATCGCCCCTTCCTCACCCACCCACACGCCGGTGTGGCCCGCCACGCGGAAGGCCGGGAGTGACAGCTCTGCCAGGGCCCGGATGAGCGCCTCCTCCACCGTCCGCAGGTACCAGTGCAGGTCCCGGCGGTAGCGGCGCAGGTCCAGGATGGGGTAGCCGACGATCTGGCCCGGGCCGTGATAGGTGACGTCGCCGCCGCGCTCGATCTCGACCAGGTCGACCCCACGGGCCGCGAGTCCGTCGGGGCCGGCGAGGAGATGTCCGGCCTCGGTCCCGCGCCCCAGGGTGACCACCGGCTCGTGCTCGACCAGGAGCAAGAGGTCCTCCCCCAGCCGCCCCTCGATGCGGGCCCGGCCCAGCGCCCGCTGCAGGTCGAGCCCCCGCCGGTACTGGACCCGGCCCGGCACGCGCGTCTGGACGATCTCGGCAAGAGAGGCCATGTGGGCTCCAGCCATCCGCTAGATGTGGATGGCCCGGTCCATCGCGGCCAGGGCCGCCTCCATGACGGCCTCCGACATGGTCGGATGGCCGTGCGGATGCGCGGCGAACTCCTCGGCCGTAGCCTCGAGCATGCGGCCGATCCCCGCCTCCGCCGCCAGCTCGCTCACGTTGTGGCCGATCATGTGGACGCCGAGAACCTCCCCGTACTTCGTGTCGATCACCATCTTCACGAAACCCTCGTTGTCGCCCGCGGTGAGCGCGCGCCCGTGGGCCGAGAGCGGGAACTTGCCCACCTTGACGTCGAAGCCCTTCTCCGCCGCCTGCTCCTCGCTCAGCCCGATGCTGGCCACCTCGGGGTGGCAGTAGCCGATGCTCGGGATGTTGTCGTGGCGCAGCGGGTGGGGGTTCTGGCCGGCGATGTGCTCGGCGGCGACGATCCCCTCGTGCGAGCCCTTGTGGGCCAGCATCGGCTGCCCGGCCACGTCGCCGATCGCGTAGATGCCCTCCACGCTGGTGCGCAGCATCTTGTCCACCCGGATGAAGCCATCGTCGGTGGTCTCGACCCCGGCCTCCTCGAGCCCCACGTCCTCGAGCACGGGCCGCCGGCCGACCGCCATCAGCACCAGGTCGGTCTCGATCGTCTCTTCGCCCTTCTTGGTCTCGACCGTGAGCACCATCGGATCGGCGTCCCGGTCCAACGACTTCACCCTGGTTCCCGTGCGGACGTCGATGCCCCGCTTCTTGTAGGAGCGGGCCAGCGTCTTGCCGAGCTCCTGGTCGAAGCCGGGCAGCAGCGTGTCCAGCGCCTCGACCAGCGTCACCTGGACTCCGAAGGCGTCGAATACATCGGCGAACTCGACCCCCACGTACCCGCCCCCCACGACCACCATCTTCGAGGGAAGCTCGCCGAGGGCCAGGGCTTCGCGGCTCCCGATCACCTTCTCCCGGTCGAACTCGAAGCCGGGAAAGGTCTTCATGACCGACCCGGTGGCGATCACGATGTGTTTCGCCTCCAGCTCCCGGTCCTCCCCGTCCTCGACCTCGACGTGGACCTTGCCCTTCCCCGCGATGCGGCCGTGTCCGATCACGGACTCGATCTCGTTCTTCTTGAACAGGTACGAGATGCCACCGGTGAGCTTCTCGCTGATGTTCCGGCTGCGCTCGACCGCCGCGCCCATGTCGTATTCGACCTGGACGGGCTTCACGCCGAACGCGGCTCCCTGGCTCTGGAGCTTGTGGGCCAGGGCCGCGCTCTCGAGCAGGGCCTTGGCCGGGATGCACCCCCAGTTGAGGCACGTCCCACCCAGCCCGCCCTCGTAGCTCTTCGACTCCACGCACGCCGTCTCGAGCCCGAGCTGCGCGGCCCGGATGGCGCACACGTAGCCGGCCGGCCCGGCCCCGATCACGACGACGTCGAACGAATCAGCCATGTATGCCTCGCCTCATGCCAACATTGCCAGTGGGTTCTCGAGCATGCCCTTGAACGTCTCCAGGAAGCGGGCCCCCGTGGCCCCATCGATGACCCGGTGGTCGCACGACATGGTCACTCGCATGCGGCGGCGCACCACGACCTCGCCGTCGACGACCACCGGCTTCTCGGCCGTGCGACCGACCGCGAGGATCGCCGCCTCGGGCGGGTTGATGATCGCCGTGAACTCCTCGATCGGGAACATGCCGAGGTTGCTGATGCTGAACGTCGCTCCCTGGTATTCGTCCGGATCGAGCTTTCGGCGGCGGGCCCGGTCGATGAGCTCGGTCGCCTCGGAGGCTATGCGGACCAGGCCCTTGCGGTCCGCGTCCCGGAGAACCGGCGTGATGAGCCCGTCGTCCAGTGCCACGGCGATGCCCAGGTCCACGCGGCCGTGGCGCCGGATCTCGCCCTCGCCCCAGCTCGCGTTGATCTCCGGATGGCGGACCAGCGCCTCGGCCGCCGCCTTGAGCAGGAGGTCGTTGACGCCGACCTTCGGGGCGCCCGCCTCGCCGCCACCGATCTGCTCGTTGAGCTCGGCGCGCAGCTCCAGGGCCCGACCCATGTCGATCTCGGTCGTGAGGAAGAAGTGCGGCACGGGCCCGAGCGACTGGGTCAGGCGGCGCGCGATGGCCTTGCGCATCTGGCTGAGCTGGATCGTCTCGTCCGCCAGGCGTGTCGATCCGGCCGCCGCACGCCCGCCGCTCACCGCCGCACCGCTCTCGAGCGCTCCCTCCACGTCGGCCTTTACGATCCGGCCGCCGGGCCCCGAGCCCTCGATCCGCGACAGGTCCAGCCCCTCCTCCTCGGCCATCCGGCGGGCCACCGGAGAGGCGCGCAGCCGCCCGCCGTCACGGCGACCTCCGCCGTCGTCGGCGGCCGCGTCCGCCGAGGCTTCGCCCGCCGACGCACCGGCACGGGCCGGCTCGCGGGACACCTCCTCCCCGGGCTCCTCTTCGGCGGCCGTGCCCTCGTTGTCCGCCTTCTCGTCCGCCACCGCCTCGCCTTCGTCCCCGGCGGCCCCCGCTTCGGCCTCGGCCTCCCGGAGGAGGGTCTCGATGTCCTCGTCCTCCCCGGCGATGACGCCGATCAGGGCCCCCACGGGAACGGTCTCACCCTCCTGGACCACGATCTTCCGCAGGACGCCGCTGCCGAGCGCCTCGACGTCCATGTTGGCCTTGTCCGTCTCGATCTCGGCGACCACGTCGCCCTGCTGGACGACGTCACCCTCGGAGATCTTCCACTCGACCAGCCGACCCTCTTCCATGGTCGGGCTCAGCTGGGCCATCACGACCTTGGTCGCCATTCGATCAGTTCCCGTCCAGGTAGCAGACGTGCTCGGCCGCCCGGACCACGTGCTTCGAGTCCGGGAAGACCTGCTTCTCCAGGTTGCGGGCGTAGGGCATGGGGACGTCCAGGCCCGACACCCGGGTCACCGGCGCATCCAGCCAGTCGAACGCCTCGCGCTGCACGTCGTCGGCCACCTGGGCGCCGATGCCGCCCTGTGGCCAGCCCTCCTCGACGACGACGACCCGGTTGGTCTTCTTCACCGACTCGACCACCGTGTCGATATCCAGCGGCCGCAGGGTCCTGAGGTCGACGACTTCCGCGTCGAGACCATGCTTCTCCTCGAGGGTGTCGGCGGCCTGGAGCGCCTGGTGGACCATCTTCGAGTGGGCCACGATCGTGAGATCGGAGCCCTGGCGCTTGACCTCGGCCTCCCCGATGGGGATCAGGAGCTCCCCGTCCGGCACCTCGCCCTTCATGTTGTAGAGGAGCTCGCCTTCGATGACGAGGACGGGGTCGTCGTCCCGGATGGCGCTCTTCAGGAGGCCTTTGGCGTCCTTCGGCGTGGCCGGCGTCACGACCTTGAGACCCGGGACGTGGCTGTACCAGGCGTCGGGCACCTGCGAGTGCTGCGCGGCCAGCTGGAGAGCCGCGCCGCCGGGTCCGCGGAACACGATGGGCACGTTGTACTGGCCGCCCGACATCTGGTACATCTTGGCCGCCGAGTCCACGACCGCGTCGAAGGCCAGGAGGGAGAAGTTGAAGGTCATGAACTCCACGACCGGTCGAAGGCCGGCCATCGCCGCTCCCACCCCGATCGCCGCGAAGCCGTTCTCCGCGATCGGCGTGTCGCGCACGCGCCACTCGTTGCCGCCGAAATGGTCGAGGAGCCCCTTCGAGACCTTGTAGGCCCCGTCGTACTGTCCGACCTCCTCGCCCATGAGGAAGACGCTCTCGTCCCGCTCCATCTCCTCGCGCAGCGCCTGGTTGAGCGCCTCGCGGTAGGTGATCACCGCCATGCGTCCCTCCGGTCGATGCCGCGGAAGTCGCCGGCGTACACGTGCTCGTAGATCGACGCGAAGTCGGGCCGCTCGCTCTGCTCGGCGAACTCGGCGGCCTTCTCGACCTGGTCGATCACCTCCCGGTCCATGGCGTCGTAGTCCTCCTCGGAGATGACCCCCGCATCGATCAGCCGCTTCCGGTAGGTGAGGATGGGGTCGTCCTGCCGGTGCCGCTCGACCTCCTCCCGTGTCCGGTAGGTGCCGGCCGAGGGGTCGGCCATCGAGTGGCCCATGTACCGGTAGCAGTGGGCATCGATGAAGCTGGGGAGGTGCTCCTCCCGGGCCCGGTGGATCGCCCCCTGGACGGCGCGGCGCGTGGCGAGCACGTCCATGCCGTTCACCGACTCGGACGCCATGTTCTCGTACGCGCAAGCCCGGTCGGCGAGCTCCTCGATGGCGGCCACCCGATGGATATCGGTGCCCATCCCGTACGAGTTGTTCTCGCACACGAACACGACCGGGAGCTCGAACTTGGCCGTCATGTTGAACGCCTCGTGGAACGGCCCGCCGTTGACCACCGAGTCGCCGAACAGGCACAGGCAGACGGCGTCCTCCTCCCTGTAGCGGAGCGCGTAGCCCACCCCGGCCGCGATCGGAACGTGTGAGCCCACGATCGCGTGACCCCCCATGAAGTTGAGGCTGCGGTCGAACATGTGCATGGAGCCGCCCATGCCGCCCGAGCAGCCGTCCACGCGGCCATACAGCTCCGCCATGACCGCCTTCGGATCCACGCCGCGAACGATCGCCTGCACGTGGTCCCGGTAGGCCGTGATCACGTAGTCGTCGTCGCGCAGGGGGGTGATGCAGCCCGCGGCCACCGCCTCCTGGCCCATGTACAGGTGGCAGAAGCCGCCGATCTTGCCGGTCTGGTAGGCCTCGGCCGCCTTCTCCTCGAAGCGACGGCCGAGCATCATGAGGCGGAGCATGCGTCGAAGCTCGTCCTCGTCCAGCCCGAGGAGATCCACGTCCCCCTCGTCGCCCCTGGTCTCGCCCTTCGTCTCGCTCTTCGTCGCCATCGCGCCTCTCGCTTCGCGTGGAGCGCGCCGCCGGACCCCGCCGGCCGCGTGCCCTCGTTCTCAGCCGGCCGCCGCCGCCTTCAGCCGGAGGTCTTCCACCTGCTCGCGGGCATGGTAGCTGGAACGAACCAGCGGCCCGCTCTCCACGTGCAGGAAGCCCTTCTCCTGCCCGATCCGCTTCCAGGCATCGAACTCGTCGGGCGTGACGTACCGGTCGATCGGAATGTGGTCCTCGGAGGGCCGCAGGTACTGCCCCAGCGTGAGGATCTGGACCCCGGCCTCGAGGGCGTCGTCCATGAACGCGTCGATGTCGTCCTCCCGCTCGCCCAGTCCCAGCATGATGCCCGTCTTGACGAGAACATCGTCGTCCAGGCTCCGGGCCGTCGACAGCACTCCGAGCGAGCGCTCGTAGCGGCCGCCGGGTCGGGCCATCCTGTGGAGGCGGCGCACCGTCTCCATGTTGTGGTTGAAGATGGCCGGCTTAGCCTCGATGACGGTCCGGATGGCCTCCGGGTCTCCGCGGAAGTCGGGCGTGAGCACCTCGACCGAGCAGCCGGGCAGCCGGTCGTGGACCTCCCGGATGAGCTCGGCGAAGATGCGCGCCCCGCCATCGGGCAGGTCGTCGCGGTCCACCGAGGTGATCACGACGTGCCGCAGTCCCATGGCCTCGATGGCCTCCGCCACCCTCCGGGGCTCATCCTCGTCCAGCTCCTCCGGTCGGCCATGTCCGATCGCGCAGTAGGGGCAGTTGCGCGTGCACACGTCCCCCAGGATGAGGAACGTGGCGGTTCCCGTCTCCCAGCACTCGCCGATGTTGGGGCAGTGGGCCTCCTCGCACACCGAGTGCAGGCCCATGCCGCGCATCATGTCCTTGAGGTGCCGGTAGTTGCTGCCGCCCGGAGCCCGGACCCGCATCCACTCGGGCTTGCGGCGCGGCCATTCGTCGGGAGAGGGCGCCGGGCCGGTCCCGTCCGGGACGCTCGCGCCACCTCGAGCATGGCCGCCGGAGCGGCCGGAGCCAGCCGGCGAGCCGTTCGTCGTATCCAGTACCGTGAGTCGTCGCATGTCGTACCGTCTGCAGTGTCGGACCGGCCGCGAATTCGTCCTTTCGCGGCCGCGGATCGGCCGTTCGCCGAGCCCGGAAACATACCCGGAGCCTTCGCCCCCGTCCACCGATTCGTCCCCGCTCGCGCCACCCGTTGGAGCAACTATCGCACCGGCACGACCCCGGGCCTGCCCGGCGGCGCATCCCTCCCCGTGGGCCTCGCTCGCGGGAAGCGTGACGGATTGCAGGGACCCGCACGGCGTCTTATTGTCCGGACGGAACCTTCAGGGACACGGGGCGGCCGGATCGTCCGCCCTCCCCGGCTCCCACATCGATGACGACGGACGACGATGACATACATCATCACGCAGCCCTGCATCGGCCTGAAGGACGCCTCGTGCGTGGACGTGTGCCCCGTCGACTGCATCTACGAGGGTGTGGACCAGTACTACATCCATCCCGAGGAGTGCATCGACTGCGGAGCGTGCGTGCCCGAGTGCCCGGTCGAGGCCATCTACCCCGACGATGAGGTCCCCGAGCAGTGGAAGGACTTCATCGCCAAAAATTACAAGCACTTCGACGTGCCAGCACCGGCCTGACGGCCGCGCGTCCCGGCGCCGGAAGCACGCGCCTCTCCGGCGCGTAACGGCCCTACCGGCGAAGGGATCCATCATGTCCCGCAGCCTCCGCATCGACCCCCCGACTCTGGCGCGCACGGACCCTGCCGGAGGAGATCGAATCATGAGCTTCCGGCATCGCGTCGCCGCCCTGGCCGTCGTGCTGCTCGCCGCGGCGACCGCGGCCGGCTCCGGCGGAGCGCTGGCGGCGCAGAGCCGCCCGCCCATTCCGCACGCCGGACATCGCTACATCCGCGCGGTGGACCGCGCCGACCGTCACGTCCTCGAGGTCGTGATCGGACCCGTTCGTCTCCCGGCCGGGATGCACCACTATCGCGTACCGACGCAGGTCGTCGACGTCCCGGACGTGGGCTGGATCCGGGGCTTCTCCTGGGAGATCACCGACTCGGCGGGAGCCCACCTGCCCGACCGGCTGCTTCACCACGTGAACCTCATCGACCCCGACCGTCGGCAACTGTTCACACCCATCTCGAGGCGCATCATGGCGGCGGGGCGTGAGACGCGGGCCGCCTCTCTGCCCCCGGTGATCGGCATCCCGACGCATCCGGACATGCGCTTCGTGGTGGCCAGCATGTTCGCCAACTCGTCGAAGGAGAGCTTCGACCGGGCCTACCTCCACATCCGCCTCGAGTACGTGCCGCGGAACGACCCGCTCATTCACCCGCTGTCCGCCTATCCGGTGTACATGGACGTGATGGGGCCGCTCGGGGTGAAGGACTTCGCGGTGCCGCCCGGGCGCACCGAGCACTCCTGGGAGGGGAGCCCGGCCGTGGATGGCCGCATTCTGGGGCTGGGCACCCACATGCACGACTTCGCCACGCGAGCGCGCCTCGAGGACGTGACCACGGGCGACCTCCTGTGGAGCACCCGTCCCTACGCCGGCCCCGACGGCCGCGTGTACAGCGTGCCGACGGCCAACTTCTGGCTCCAGGGCGGGCTCCCGATCCGGCACGACCACATCTACCGGGTCACGGTCACGTACGAGAACCCCCTCGACCACGCCACGCCGCTCGGGGGGATGGGCCTGGTGGCGGGGCTGTACGTTCCGGCGTCGGGGGCGGAGGCGCCGCCTGTCGACCGCAACGACCCCACCTACCGGCAGGACCTGTGGAACACGGTCACGGCGCCCCTGCGCACCCTCGCCGGCATGATGAGCAGCCACGAGACCGAGCAGGCCGGTCCGGCTCCGGCTGACATGTTCTCCGGGCACTACGCCGACGCTGGAGAGACCGGCCCGGTGGCGGGTCCCGAGCCGGGAGCCACGGAGGGCATGCCCGCGGGCGGGCACGACCACTCCGGACACGACCCCTGACCTGGGTCGTCCTCGGCGCCGGTACGGCGGTCCTCTACGCCGCGCAGGGCGCCTGGACGAAGCGGCTCGTCGGACGGGTCGGCCGGGGACCGGCCACCTGGGCCATCTTCGCCTTCGCGCTCCCGGCGCTGTTCGCCTACCTGCTCGTCCGGGGTGTTCCGCCCGTGGACGCGGGCTTCTGGCCCGTGCTGAGCGTCAACGTCGTCCTCGACCTGATCGGCTTCACCCTGTACGTGTCGGCCCTCGAGGCGGGGGAGCTGGGGCTCACCTATCCACTCCTCGCGCTGACCCCGGTGTTCGTGGTCCCGATCGAGTGGCTGGTCCTTTCGGAGCACCCGGGCGCGGAGGGCGTCGCCGGCATCCTGCTCGTCGCGGCCGGCGTCTACCTGCTGGTGTCGCCGGGCTCGGAGACCGGGATCCTGGCTCCCTTCCGGGCCCTGGCCCGCGAGCCCGGCGCACGGCGCATGCTCGCGGTAGCCGCGCTGTGGGCCGTGTCCGGGACCTTCGACCGGGTGGCGGTCCTGCGCAGCTCGCCCGCGTTCTACGGGGTCGCGCTCTCGACCTGCCTGGCGATCGGCTTTCTCCCCTTCGCGCTCCGGCGGGGCCGGGGCGGCGCGCCGGCACGGCTGGGGGACTCGGTGCGGCGCGAACCGGCGGGCCTGGCGCTCCAGGGGCTCCTGTTCGCCGGGATGTTCGTATGCCAGATGGAGGCGCTCCGCCTGGCGCTGGCGGCCTACGTCCTGGCCCTGAAACGGAGCGGCACGCTCCTCACCGTCCTGGCCGGCGCCCTGTTCTTCGGTGAGAAGGGGACCCTGCGGCGGCTGGCCGCGACCCTCTTCCTGCTGGCGGGCGTGGTGCTGGTGAGCCGGGGCTGAGCCCGGCCGTGCCGACGCCGCCTCCAGGACCACCCGTGGAGCGGGCCAGACCGTGATCAAGTTCCACTACCACACGGCGCCCAAAGACGTCCCCCACGCGGACATCGCGAAGGGCGATCCCCTGTGCCACGCCTACAGCGACACGTCGGTGGAGGAGCTGGTCGCATGGGGGCGGGAGCACGGGCTCCGGCCCGAGTGGATCGACCACAACCACACGCTGCCCCACTTCGACCTGCACGGCGAGTCGCTCGAGCTGGCGGGCCCCGGCGTCGGGCGCCGCGAGCTGGTGCGGGACATCCGGGAGTGGAGGAGGCGCCAGGGGAGGGCCACGGCGGGCTGACGCCGTCCGGGAGCGCGACGGAGGTGCCGTGCGGCGGGCTCTACTTGTACAAGTAGAGCACCCGAAGAGCCGACCCCCGGTCGCGTCGATGGGGGCGCCGGCCAACCCGCTCGCCAGCCGGGGCGATCAGTTCGGAAAGTGCATGCTTCGCTCGATCTCCTGGATGCGGGGGTCGTCACGCACGTACGGATAGGCCCCCTGGCAGCGCAGTATCGTGGACTGGGACCATACCCCCTCGAGGGCGCCCCGCTGCACTTCGGCAGCCGCGCGATCGAGCTCACCCGCCGCCGCGAGCGTCTCGGGGAAGGTTCGTTCCCAGCCCGGGGAGTTGGCGTCGAGCCACCGGATGAGGGCTCTCGCCTTCCGGGTGTCGCCGGCGCTGGCCTCGACGTACGCCAGGCCCGCAACGAACCGTGCGGCGCTGTCGTTGCGGGAGATCGCGCCCTCGAGCGACGCGATCGCCTCATCGTACCGGTCCACGTGAGAATAGGCGAAGGCCCTGGCGATACGCCCTTCGTCGCTCTCCGGTCCGGTCCACTCGTGGAGGAGCTCCAACCGGGGGACGGCCTCATCCCAGCGACCGGCACAGGCGTAGGCCTCCGCCTCCTGCGCCTTGAGCAGACGCGACACGGGATCCCGTCTCCCCGCTTCTTCGTACTGCTGGATCGACTCGTCGAAGCGACCCACCGCCAGGAGATAGAGCGCGTACGTCCAGTGGTTGTCCGAGCTCGGCTCCAGCTCGATGGCTCGCCGTATGGCACGTTCCGCTTCCACCCAGTTGTGATCGTAGGCGAAGAGCACGAACCCCAGGGCCGCGAAGCCCTGGGCCCCGGACTCGTCGAGGCTCACGGCCCGAAGTGCCTCCACCCGGGAGCGTTCGAAGTAATACCCGTTCGAGTCGGCCCGTGTGAGGTTGCTGGCCAGCCAGTGGTAGGCCCGCGCCAGCCAGGCGTGTGCCGCGGCCCATCCCGGCTCGATCGTCGCGGCTTCGTCGAAGTCGCGAATCGCCGTCCGGAGGCGCCGCTTCATCTGGTCCTCGCCGGGGACTCCATTGTCCTTCATGCGCCTGAACTCGTACATGCCCCTCAGGAAGGCACGTTCCGCGCGCGGCTGGTGGCCGACCGTCGTCGCCGCTGTCGGCATCGCCGGCCCGGCGCCGCGCTCGGTCCCCGCCGCCGACACGATGCCCGCCGCGATCCGGGAGGGAAGCGCCAGGATCTCGCCCCTCGCCGAGCCGCCGTACCGCCCGCTCCAGAACGGAGTTTCGGAACTTCTCCGGAGCAGCCGTACTTCCACGTGGAGGCTGTCGCCACGCTTCCAGACCGCCCCCTGGACGATGGCGTCGACGCCGAGCTCGCTGGCGATCTGGTCCGGAGGGCGCTGGCTCTCCCTGTACCGCTCCACGGCATCGGTCGAGCTCACCATGAGAGCTCGGCTTCGCGTAAGGTCCTCGATCATCGCCTGGTGGAGCCCCTCCACCACGAAGCGCTGCTCCGGGGCGTGTGTGGAGTCGGCGAGCGGGAGAACGGCGAGCCGCCGAATTTCGGGGAGGTCCGGCCCGCTGGACCTCCCATGCAGGAGGGTGCCGGCCGCGACCAGGGCCGCGGCGGACGCCCCGGCCACGGCCGCCCATCGCCACCGGCGCGCAGACCCCGCCGTCGCGCCCGCTCCGACCCGCCCCTCCTCCCCGAGCAGCGCCCGGAAGGGACCACGGCGCGCGGCCGGGTCGGGGCTCAGAAGCCCCAGGACCAGCTCCTCCAGACCTTCTGGCAGCTCATCCCTGAGCGTCGAGGGAGGCGCGGGCCGATCGTTCCGGATGGCCTCGAGGACGACGGCCGTGTTCCCACCGCCGAACGGCCGCCGGCCGGTGAGCATCTCGTACAGGACGACGCCCAGCGACCACAGGTCGGTCTCGGCCCCCACCGTCCCGCCGCGTGTCTGCTCCGGGGACATGTAGGCCACCGTGCCGAGCCATCGCCCCACCTCGGTGAGCGTGGCATCCCCGAGCTTGGCCAGCCCGAAATCCAGGAGCTTCACCGTCCCACCCTCGGTGATCAGGACGTTCCCGGGCTTGATGTCGCGGTGGACGATGCCGCGTGCGTGGGCGGCCCGCAGCGCGGAGGCGATCTCACGCGTCCACCCGACGGCTTGCCCGATGGTCGGACGTCCCCTCTGCAGGACGCGGTCGAGCGTTTCGCCGCCGTAGTATCCCATGGCGATGAAGACCCTGCCGTCCCGGTCCTCTCCCACTTCGTGCAGGGCGCACACGTGGGGGTGGTCCAGCGCCGCGGCCGCCCTGGCCTCGGCCATGAAGCGCCGGGCGGCTGACTCGTCCCGGCCCAGGTGGCGTGGGAGGAACTTGAGCGCGACCTCCCTGCCCAGCCGGAGGTCCCGCGCCCGATAGACGATGCCCATTCCACCGGCCCCGAGAAGTTGTTCGACTCGGTAGTGACCCACCAGCCGCGGCATCCCGGCCCCCGCATCCGGAGGGCCGACCGGGTCCACGAGCGCGGCGTGCGCGGCCTGCGGAACGAGGGACGTCGCCAGCGCCTCGAAGAACGCCGGCGCCTCCTCCGCGGCATCCAGGAGGGATTCGAGCTCGGCTCGCACGCCGGGATCCTCGGAGCAGGAGGCCACGAAGGCCGCGCGCTCGGCGACCGGAAGGCCGCGCACCCGTTCGAACAGCTCCTCCAGGCTCTCCAGCGGCACTTCGGGCACCCTACTGGCCCTCCGAGTTCCGGAGACGGCTCCGGATGTCCCGGTAGAGCCAGGCCTGAGCCACCGCCCAGCCCCGCTTCACCGTGGCCGGCGAAAGACCCAGCGCCTCCGCCGTGTCCCCGATCGTCATGCCGCCGAAGAATCGGCACTCCACGATGCGCCCGTGGCGCGGATTCGCCTCCTCGAGGCTAGCCAGGGATGCCTCCAGCGCCAGCACGGCCTCCGACCGGCCGCCGGCGACGCTCCGTTCGGGGTCGAGGAGTATCTCGTCCAGCGAGACGGGCCGCCACTCGCCGCCGCGCTTCGCCGCGCCCTGCCGTCGCGCGTAGTCGACCAGCACCTGCCGCATGGCCCGGGACGCGATCGCGAGGAAATGGGCCCGGCTCTCCCAATCGTCGGCACCGGCCCCGGCGAGCTTGATGTAGGTCTCGTGGATAAGCGCGGTGGTGTTGAGGGTCTCCTGACCGTGCCACCTGCGGCGCTGGGCATGGGCGCGGGCACGGAGGTCCCCGTAGACGACCTCGAAGAGCCGGTCGAGAGCCGCCGGGTCTCCGGACCGGGAGGCCTCCATGAGTCTGCCCACCGCGGCCTCGCCGCCGTCGTCCACGCGGACCTGCTCGTCAGGTGAATGAGCCAATTCGGCGTCGCCTTACGTACCCGTCAGTGAGAAGCGAGGCACGCCGCCCCGGCGTCGCTCCCGAGCCTGCGCATGGGGGTGACGACGCGGACCGCCCTCGTTAGGGGACGTGAAAAGTTACGGATTCCCGTGCGCTATGTACAGATTTCCGCGATTCCGTCCCGGGGGCATTCGACCCACCCGGAGCAAGGAGACGATCATGAAGATCCGGCAATGGCACATCGGAGCCCTGGTCCTTGCGGGCGCCGCCGCGGGCGCGCTCGCCGCGTGCAACGACCAGGTCCCGATCCTCGCCACACCCGAGACCAGGGGCGTGACGCTCGACGCCGGCCCGGCGGCCGCCGATCCGCAGCTCGCCCGGCAGCTCAGCGAGCTGAAGCAGTCCACCGCGAAGTACCACGACCTGGACGTGGCGATGGAGGACTACCCGGGCCTGGTCATCATCGAGGGATTGACTTCGCCCGACGGCTGCGTGTCGGACGCGGCGGCGGGTGGCATGGGCTATCACTACGCTGGTGCCGTCGCCCTCGACGACGAGGTCGACTTCCGGACACCGGAGCTTCTGGTCTACGCCCCTGTCGAAGGCGGTCCCCGAACGGATCCGCAGGGAAACCCGCGGGCCCGACTCGCGGCGTTCGATTACTTCATCCCGTACAGCGACACGTGGCCCGATGGCGGGACCGCGCCAACCTCGGAAGACATGGGACTGGCCATCGACCCGCCGATCGACTTCGCGCCCTCACGCTTCGGCGGCTGGATGTTCCACATCTGGCTGTGGGAGCACAACCCGGACGGCATGTTCTCGAACTGGAACTCCGCCGTTCCGCTCTGCGAGGACTCGCCCTACTGAGCTCGTGACGCACGGATCGGCCGCGGAGCGCGCGAGGGGCGGCATGTGCCGCCCCTCCATGCCTTCGCACACCGAGGCGTCCGGGATCGTTCGAGTGTTGGCCCCATCGGCGGAGGCCCAGCGAGCGAGGCCTGTACCCCATGTCAGGAGCCCAGGACCATGACGTCGGACTTCGCCCAGAATCCCGGTCGCGACGGCCGGCCGACGTGGGGTGTGATCGGCCGCGCGGCGGCCTTCCTGCTCCTCTTCCTGGCCGCGTGCTCGGACTCGGGCACGACCGCCCCCGACCGTTCGACTGCCGATCTCGCGGTCGCGGGCCATCCGGGCATCGCGACCAGGGTCCGATCGCTCGCGACCCAGCGCGGCATCACCCCTATGCCGGCACCGCCCCACGTCCGGCCCGCGCTGGCGCGGCTGGGCCGCGCGCTCGCCTTCGACCCGCTTCTGAGCGGCAACCGCGACATCTCCTGCATGACGTGCCACCTGCCGGAGCTGGCCACGGACGACGGTCGTAGCCTCGCGATCGGCCAGGGAGCCACGGGCCTCGGACCGGAGCGCATCCACCCCGAGGGGACCTTCATCCCTCGAAACGCGCCTCCGCTCTTCAACCTGGCGCGGCTCGATCACATGTTCCTGGACGGGCGGGTGGAGGTCGACCGGGCGGGCAAGCTCCACACGCCGGCCGGAAGCCAGCTCACGCGAGCCATGACGCGAGCGCTGAAGTTCGGCGCCGTGTCCGCACAGCCCATGTTCCCGGTGGTGAACCGCTTCGAGATGCGGGGGCAGCCTGGCGAGAATGAGCTCGCGGACGTGCCCGACGGGGACTTCCGGGCCGTGTGGGAGGCCCTCATGGTGCGGCTCGGGAAGATCCCGGAATATCGCCGCATGTTCGAGGCAGCCTATCCGGGCCAGCGCTTCGAGGACATGACGTTCGCGCACGCATCCAACGCCATCGCCGGCTTCCTCGTCGAGGCCTTCAGCTTCGACGATGCGCCATGGGACCGGTTCCTCGAGGGCGACCACGACGTGCTGACGGCCGAGCAGCTCCGGGGGGCGCTGGACTTTATGGAGGCCCCGTGCTCGACCTGCCACAACGGGCCGGTCTTCTCCGACGACCAGTTTCACGACGTGGCGCTCGCCCAGTTCGGACCGGGCGAGGGGAACGGCCCTACGGGCCGGGACGATTTCGGGCGGATGAACGTGACCGGGGATCCGGACGACCTCTACGGGTTCCGGACCTCGCCCCTCCGCAACGTGGAGCTGACCGGCCCATACGGGCACGCCGGGCAGTTCGCGCACCTGGACGACTTCATCGACCACTACAGCCGTAACGCCGACAAGCTTCGCGCCTATTCGGACGCGGACGTCCCCGAGCCTCTCCTCAGGGGGACGCTCGTGGACAACCGCGATGCGGTCATCGCCGCCCGCTCGCCCTTCATCCGGGCGGCGGACTTCGACGCCACGTTCGTGCGGGAGGTGACGGCGTTCATGAGGGCCCTGACCGACGATCGCGCCCGTGACCTTCGGAGAGTGATCCCGGCTGCCGTGCCGAGCGGGCTTCCGGTCCGCAGGTAGGCCGGGGAGGCTGCCGCGCGACCCTCTACTTGTACAAGTAGAGCATCCCGGATCGTGCGTCCTGTCGCCCGCGGGAGGGTGACGGCCGGGGCGGCCTATCCGTGCGGCGCGGAAGCCGGGGCGCCCCCTCAGTACCGGTGCAGCTCCAGGATCCCTTCGGCCAGGTCGTCGACCTGCGGCAGGATGACGTCCTCGAGGCGCGGCGCGTAGGCCACGAAGGTGTCGGTGCCGGTGACGCGGCGCACCGGGCCGTCCAGCCACTCGAACACCTCGTCGGCGATGCGCGCCGAGATCTCCGCGCCCCAGCCCCACGAGCGCGGGTCCTCGTAGGCCACCAGGACCTTGTTCGTGCGCTTCACCGACTCGACGATGGCGTCCATGTCGAGCGGGTTCAGCGTCCGCAGGTCCAGGAGGTCGACGCTCACCGGCGTGCCGTCCTTCTCCAGCTTTTTTAGGGCCTTGCGGGTGCGCTCCACCAGGGCCCCGTAGGTCACGACCGTGAGGTCGGTCCCCTCCTCGACCCGGGCGGCGCGGCCGAAGGGGATCATGAAGTCGGGGCCCGGATAGGCGCTCTTGTTGTAGGTCTGCCGGTACAGGTGCTTGTGCTCCAGGAAGAGCACCGGGTCCTCGCACCGGATGGCGGTGCGCAGCAGGCCGTTCGCGTCCAGCGCGTTCGACGGGCACACCACGTGGAGCCCGGGAATGTGCGTGAACAGCGAGCCGCTGCTCTGCGAGTGGTACATGGCTCCGCCGCCCAGGTAGCCGCCGTAGGTGGTCCGGATCACGGCGGGCGCGGAGAAGTGGCCGTTGGAGCGCCAGCGCATGGTGGCCAGCTCGCTGCGGAGCTGGTTGTAGCCCGGCCAGATGTAGTCGACGAACTGGATCTCGGCCACGGGCTTCATGCCGCGCGTGGCCATGCCCACCGCCCGGCCGATGATGTTGGCCTCGGCCAGCGGGGAGTTGAACACCCGGTCCCCGCCGAAGCGGCGCTGCAGGCCGGCCGTGACCTTGAACACGCCGCCCTTCCCCTTGACCTGGTCCAGCACCTCCTCGCGGCTCGCGTCCGCCACGTCCTCGCCGAACACGACGATGCGCGAATCGCGCTCCATCTCGTCCCGGAGGCACATGTTGAGGAGGTCGACCATGGTGGTCTCGTTCCCCTCGAGCGCCGGCTCCGTGGCGAAGTCGTCCGACCGCGGGTCCACCTCCTCCGAGAACAGGTGCAGGTAGAGCGTGTCGGGCGCGGGCTGCTCGTGCGCCATGGCCTGGTCGGCCGCCTCGGAAACCTCCCGGTCCACCTCCTCCCGCAAAGACTGGAGGTCCTCCTCGGTGGCGTGGCCTTCTCGGACCAGCCACTCCCCGAACGTCTTGATCGGGTCGCGGCGGGCCTCCTCCTCGCGCTCCGCCTCCGTCTTGTACATGTCCTCGCTGTCGGACATGGAATGGCTGTAGGGGCGGATCACGTGCGCGTGGACCAGGGCCGGGCCCTGGCGCTCGCGGCAGTGCGCCGCGGCCTCGAGCATGACGCCGTAGCTCTCGATCGGGTTGGTGCCGTCGACCTCGCGGACCAGGAGATCGGGGAAGCCGGACACGAGCTTCGAGATGCTGGCGCCGGCCGTCTGCACTTCGACCGGGACCGAGATGGCGTAGCCGTTGTCCTCCACCAGGAAGATGACCGGGAGCTTGAGGTTGCAGGCCGTGTTGAGCGCCTCCCAGAACTCGCCCTCGGAGGTCGAGCCCTCGCCGCCGCACACCACCACGAGCTCGCCCTCGGAGCGCGGCATCGCGTCCTGGTCGACGCCGATGGCGTCGGCCCGGACCACGGCTTCGGCGCACCCGACGGCCGTCAGGTACTGGCTCCCGACCGTACTGGAGGAGGTCGGGATGTTGTACTTCCGGTGCCCGAAGTGGGCGGGCATCTCGCGCCCGCCGCTGGCCGGGTCGTCCGCGGCGCCCACCGCCTGCAGGAACATCTCGTAGGGCGTGACGCCGAGCTGCAGGCACAGGGCCCGGTCCCGGTAGTACGGGAACAGCCAGTCCTGGCCGGACCTCATCGCCTTTCCGGCCGCGACGTTGATGGCTTCGTGGCCGGCGCCCGAGATCTGGAAGAAGATCTTCTGCTGGCGCTTCATGGACATTTCCCGGTCGTCCACCCGCCGGGAGGTGACCATGGTCCGGTAGAAGCCGAGGAGGTCCTCGGTCTCCAGGCCGTGCGTGTCCTCGGTCTCTATCTTCGTGCCGATCGCTTCCAAGGGAGTGGCCATCCGCTTCCTTCCTGGTCGCTCGGTCGCGGCCCGTCCGCGCTCCCGCGCCGGCCGGGCGCGGGACGCCTGAGAGTAGCCCCGAAGCCGTCGGAAGGTCCGGTCGCCAGCGACCGTCCCCACCCGCTCGGGGAACGACCAAGATAAGGCCACGGGCGGGGTCGCGACTACCTTCGGAAGAGGGTCTGTTGTCCGTCGCCGGGAGCCGGACTAGCTTCTTCAGCGCCCGGCCGGACAGCCGGGCTCGACCCGCGATCCCACGTCCCCGCCGGGTGTATAGCGGAGCGCGAGGTCTCCGAGGGGCCGTAGCTCAGTCGGGAGAGCGCCTGCTTTGCAAGCAGGAGGTCACCGGTTCGATCCCGGTCGGCTCCACTTCCCACGCTCCTCAGCCCACCCGCCTCCACACCAGCGTCCGCGTGACCGGCTCGCCCGCCGCCGTAGCCGTGTCCAGAGCGATGGTCAGTGTGTCTCCGGTGACCCGCATGGCCCGGGTGAGGACCTGCCCGACGTTCTCCGGCGAGAGCGCACCGTCCAGCCGCTGGGTGACCGTGCCGCGCAGGTCGTCCACCGCGTAGGTGCCGAAGTAGGCGTCGTAGCCCTCGCAGGCGCGGCTGTTGTTGGGGCCCGCCGCGGCCTGCTTCTCCACCACCGTGGTCCGATCCCGTTTCATGAATTGGGCGGCGAAGTGGCCGGTCCGATCGTAGTAGAGAAGGGCCGCCGGGTCCTCACCGAGGGTAGGCTCGGGCCGAGGCTCGCCCGATGGCGTGCGGTCCAGGCGCGAGACGAGCTCCCAGGTGCCCACCAGGTCGGCGGAGAGCGTACCGGAGGTACGCGATAGACGAGCGGGCATGTTCCGCTCCGTGAGAAGAGGGGGATCGAGCTGCCCTGAACCGGCCATCGACTGTACGAGGACGGCCAGGTCGCTCATGGTAGCGCTTCGCGGCGGCCGCGCCAGTGCCTCCCGGCACACTCCGAGCGCGTCGGTGGCACGACCATCGCAAAGGAGGTGGGGTGGTCGAGCGCCGAACCCGGAACGATCCGTGACCGCAACGAGGAGACGCCGCGATGACCGCCCCTAAGATCTTGATCCTCACCGGAGACGCCGCCGAGTCGCTCGAGGTCATGTACCCCTACCAGCGGCTGCTGGAGGAGGGGTACGAGGTGGACATCGCGGCCCCCTCGAAGAAGAAGCTCCACTTCGTCGTGCACGACTTCGAGGCCGGATTCGACACCTACACGGAGAAGCCCGGCTACGCGTGGGACGCGGACGTGGCGTTCGCCGACGTCGACCCGGCCGACTACGCGGCCCTGGTGATCCCGGGAGGCCGGGCGCCCGAATACATCCGGAACGATCCCGACTTCGTCCGCATCGTACGCTACTTCTTCGACGAGGAGAGGCCGGTGGCGCAGATCTGCCACGCGGGCCTCGGCCTGGCCGCGGCGGGCGTGCTCGAGGGCCGGCGCACCGCCGCCTACCCGGCCATCGCCCCGGACGTGGAGAGGGCGGGGGCGGAGTTCGTGGATTCCGCCGCCGTGGTGGATGGGGCCATGGTCTCCGCCCGGGCGTGGCCCGACCACCCGGCCTGGATGCGCGAGTTCATGGGCATCCTGAAGAAGAAGGCGTCGGTCGGATCCGACTGAGGCGGACGGGGCGCAGGCCGACGATCCTATCGATCGCGCGCCCCCGACGGGCTCGCGGTGTCGGTGTAGCGGTGGACGAAGCGGGAGAGACGATACCATGAAGATCGGCATCATCGGCGCGGGACACATCGGCGGAACGCTCACCCGGCGGTTCACGGAGGCGGGTCACGATGTGTGGGTGGCCAACTCCCGGGACCCGGCGACGTTGAGCGACCTGGCCCGGGAGACGGGCGCCCATGCCGTGTGGGCTCGCGAAGCGGCTCGGTCGGGCGAGGTGGTCATCGTCACCATCCCGCAGGCGGCTATCCCCGACCTCCCCGACGACCTGTTCGAGGGGGTCCGCGACGATGTGGTCGTGGTCGACACGGGGAACTATTACCCACGCCAGCGCGACGGGCGCATCGAGGCCATCGAGGAGGGGATGACCGAGAGCCGCTGGGTCTCCGAGCAGCTGGGCCGCCCCGTGGTCAAGGCGTTCAACAACATCTACGCCGCCCACCTTATGTCGCACGGCCGCCCGAAGGAAGACCCCGACCGCATCGCGCTCCCCGTGGCCGGCGACGACGAGTCCGACAAGGCCATCGTCATGAAGCTCATCGACGAGCTCGGCTTCGATTCGGTCGACGCCGGGGGGCTGGACGAGTCCTGGAAGCAGCAGCCGGAGACACCGGTGTACGGATCCGATCTCGACGCGGAGGGCGTGCGCCAGGCGCTCGACGAGGCCAGCCCGGAGCGGAAGCCCGCGTTCACCGCCACGGAGGACAGCCCGGGCAGCCTCGCCGATCCGGTGTGAGATCGTGACGGCGCCGGAGTCGGGCGCCGACCCGGCTGTCCACGTCTTCATCGGCAAGGGAGGCGTGGGCAAGACGACGTGCGCCGCCGCCACGGCCCTCCACTTCGCCGGCCGGGGCGAGCGCGCGCTGGCCATCTCCACCGACCCGACCCCCTCCCTCTCGCACATCTTCGGACTGCCGGGCCACACCCGCGAGGTCCGCCCCGGCCTGGAGATTCTCGAGCTCGGCCTCGAGCAGGTCCGGCGCATGTGGGACGAGCGCTTCGGCCGCGACGTCTACGCGGTGTTCTCGGCCTTCGTGGACGTGGACTACCCGACCTTCGTGGCGTTCATGACCTCGGTGCTTCCGGGCCTCAACGAGGAGTTCATGGTGGACCACATCCGGCGGCTGGCGGAGGAGGGGACCTACCGCCCCATCGTGTGGGACACGGCGCCACTCGGGCAGACGCTGGCCCTCCTCGAGACTCCGGCGCTCCTGGGCGAGCACCTCCGGATGGCGCCGCGGATCTACTCGCGGATCCGCACGTCGGGCGAGGGCCGGGAGTCCATCCTCGAGGTCCTGCGCCGCTGGCAGGGGCTGGCCGAAGCGTGCATGGCCTTCCTCCGGAAACGGGTCCGCTTCACGATGGTGACCATCCCCGAGGCGCTGGCCGTGGATCAGCTCGAGGGGGTGTTCGGGGAGATGCGGTCGCACGGCCTCGGGGTGGACCGCCTGGTCGTGAACAACGTGGTGAAGACGGAGGACTCGGAGTTCCTGCGCCGGAAGGCGGAAGGACAGGGCGTGCAGCTCCGGCGTCTGCGCGAAACGTACGGGGACCTGCCGATCCAGGAGCTCCCGCTGTTCCCCTACGAGCTCCGGGGCATCGAGGGCCTGGAGGAGGCGGCCCGGCTCCTGTACCCGTAGGCCACCGTTCCTCCCGGGCCTTCCGCGCTCCGCGGCCTCTGGGCTCTGGCCTTTCGGGGATCGTGCCCGCCGACCGCTCAGCGGAGAGCCCGGCCGGGACTCCCCGACGCGATCCGGGCGATCAGCGTCTCGGTCTCCTGGTGCAGCAGCGGCGGAAAGAAATGGTAACCCTGTCCGTAGTCGCAGCCCACCGATTCGACCACGGCCCGTTGCTGCTCGGTCTCGACCCCCTCCGCCACGGTTCGGATCCCCAGCTCGCGGCCGAGCGCCACCACGGCCCGGATGATGGCCGCGTTGCGGTGCCCGTCGCGGAGCGGTTCCACGAAGGAGCGGTCGATCTTGAGTCGGTGGACCGGGAAGCGGTGCAGATAGTCCAGCGATGAATACCCTGTCCCGAAGTCATCGATGGAGAGCTGGATGCCGACGCTCCTCAGGCGGTCCAGGGACCGCGACGCCAGCTCCGCGTTCTCCACCAGCACGGTCTCGGTGATCTCCAGGTGCAGGCACTCGGGGGGAAGCTCGAACTCGCGGCACACCTCCGCCACCACCTCCACGAAGTCGCTTCGCGACAGCTGCCGGGCCGACACGTTGACGGCGACCGAAAGCCCATCCAGCTCTCCGTGCCGGCGGCGCCATCCGGCCAGCGTGCGGCATGCTTCGCGGAGGACGAAGGTCCCGAGCGGAACGACCACCGCGGTCTCCTCGGCCACTGGCATGAAGTCGGAGGGCGACAGCAATCCGCGCCGCGGGTGCCTCCAGCGAACCAGGGCCTCTAGACCCGCGACCCTGCCGTCCTCCAGGGACACCAGCGGCTGGTAGTGGAGGAGGAACTCGGCCCGCTCCATGGCGCCCTGGAGCTCTGTCTCCAGCTCGAGGCGGGTCCGCGCCTGCGCGTGCATTGAAGGCGTGAACACGGCGATTCGACCCTTGCCCTGCCCCTTGGCCCGGTACATGGCGGTGTCGGCCTCGCCGACGAGGGCCTCCGCGTCCGTGTCGTGGTCAGTGCCCAGTGTCACTCCCACGCTCACATCCAGCTGGACCCGGTAGCCCTCCACCTCCATGGGAAGCTCGAGGGAATGGAAGATCCGCCGGGCCACGGTGGTGGCGTCCCGCTCGTCTTCCACCTCGTCGAGGAGGACGACGAACTCGTCGCCGCCCCAGCGCGTCACCGTGTCGATGTCGCGGAGGCTGCGCTCCAGGCGACGGGCCGTGCGTCGGAGGACCTCGTTGCCGACCGCGTGCCCCAGGCTGTCGTTGATGAGCTTGAAGCTGTCCAGGTCCAGGAAGAGGATCCCGAACCGGGCCCGGGGCCGGCGCCGCGCCTGCACGACCCGGTGCGAGAGGCGATCCAGGAACAAGCGTCGGTTCGGAAGGCCGGTGAGGTGATCCCTGAACGCCGCGGCACGCAGGTCTCGCGCGTTTCGCCTCGCATACAGCGCCAGGGCGGCGACCAGCACGTCCGAGAAGCTGGTGGCGAGAGCGAGGAGATCGGCCGACGACGGGTCCAGGCCGACGACGGTTCCGCCCCCGAGCACGAACTCCCCGATGAGGACCAGGACGACGCTGGTGAGCACGGCCGGAACGGCGCCCCATGTCCCGTTCCTGTAGGAGAGGATGGCCACGGGCACGAGATGCACGCTCCACAGCCACCCGGTGTCCACGCCGAGGAGCGCGGACAGGGCCGGGTGCGCTGCCGGAAGCAGGTAGACGGCCGTGAGCGACAGGAAGAGGAGCAAACCACCACCCGGTCGAGGGTCCTCCGGGGGTGCGGCCCGCATCCGACGACCGCCCGTGGCGGTCGTCCGCGGGCACGCGGGGACCGAGCGTCCCTAAGGAAACATCGATAACTCGAGAAAGCAAGGGCGCGAACGGCGAACCATTTTGCGGAACATGGTCGAACGAAGAGGTCGGTACGGATCCCGAAGGCGGCTTCGATCAAGGACGGACGTGGGGTCACGCGCCCGATCGTCGGACTCCGTTCCACGAAGAAACGCCTCCCATGGAACCGCGTGTAACCTGTGAAAGACCGTGGCCGGGGAGGAGGACGGTCGCCGTGCCGGGGCCCCCGCCGGGAGACCTGCCGACCGACACCATCGCCAGGCTACTCGACGGCGCCGACGGTCGTGGAGTCACCCATCCGGGCGACGAGCGACTCGACCTCCTGAGGCGGCAGGGGACGGTAGAACAGGTAGCCCTGGGCGAGGTCGCAGCCCAGCTTCTGGACGACCTGCATCTGGCTCGCGTACTCGACGCCCTCCGCCACCGTCCGGATCCCGAGCTCCTGGGCCAGCGCCACGACGGCGCGGATGATGGCTGAATTGCGGGGATCGGCCCCGAGGGCGGCCACGAAGGAGCGGTCGATCTTGAGGCTCTGAACGGGGAACTGGTGCAGGTAGTGCAGTGACGAGTAGCCGGTCCCGAAGTCGTCGATGGAGAGCTGGACGCCCACCTTCCGGAGCTGCTGGAGTGAGCGGGACGCCATCTGGGCGTTCTCCACCAGGGTCGTTTCGGTAATCTCCAGGTTGACCCTCGCCGGGGGCAGGGCGAACTCCCGGCACGTCGCCGCGACGAGGTCCACGAAGTCCCCGCGCGACAGCTGCCGCGGCGACACGTTGATGCCCATGGTCAGGCGCGCGGCCGCCGGAAAGCGCCCGCGCCAGGCCGCCAGGGTCTGGCAGGCCTCCCGGAGCACGAACGTTCCGAGTTGCTCGATGAGGCCCGTGTCCTCGGCCACCTCGATAAAGTGTCCGGGCGCCAGCAGTCCCCGCTTGGGGTGCCTCCATCGCACCAGGGCCTCGAGGCCCTCCACCGCACCATCGGCCAGGGACACGAGCGGCTGGTAGTGCAAGACGAACTCACCACGCTCGAGCGCGTGTCCGAGATCCGTCTCCAGCGCCAGTCGGGTCCGGGCCCGCTCGTGCATGGAGCGGTCGAAGATTTCGATACGTCCCTTGCCCTGCCCCTTGGCCCGGTACATGGCCGTATCGGCCTGTCCGACGAGGCCCTCGGGATCCGGGTCGTGCTCCGAGCCCACCACGATGCCGATGCTCGCCGCGAGCTGCACCCGGTGGCCGTCGACCTCCACCGGAGTCTCGAGCGCGTCGGCGATGCGGTGGGCCACGACCTCGGCCCCGGCGCTGTCGACGACCTCGTCCAGGAGGACCACGAACTCGTCGCCCCCCCAGCGCGTCACGGTGTCCCCCGCCCGGATGCACCGCTCCAGGCGCCGCGCCATGCGCTGCAGCACCTCGTTGCCGGCCGCGTGTCCGAGGCTGTCGTTGATGAGCTTGAAATCGTCCAGGTCCAGGAACAGCACCCCGAACCGCGACCCCACGCGGCGCTGGGCCTGGGCGATGCGGTGAGAGAGACGATCCAGGAACAGTCGGCGGTTCGGGAGCTCGGTGAGGTGGTCCGTAAATGCCGTGTCCCGGAGCCGGTGAGCTTTGCGCCGGGCGTACAGGGTGAGGGCGGCGACCAGCACGTCCGAAAAGCTGGTGGCCAACGCGAGAGTGTCGGCCGTGCCGGGGCCGATTCCCGCGAGCACCGTGGAGGCCAGGACGTACTCCCCGAGGATGACCAGCATGACGCTGATCAGGACGGCCGGCAGCGCGCCCCAGAAGCCATATCGGTAGGCGAGGATGGCGACCGGCACCAGGTGGACGCCCCACAGCCAGCTGGTGTCGACGCCCACCAGCGAGCTCAGGGCCGGATGAGCCACCGGCAGCAGATACACCGCTGTCAGGGCGAGGAACAGGAGCATGGCGCCGACACCTGGACCGGGGTTCTCGGGGACAGCGAGCACGCCGCCTCGTAACGGGAGGCGCCACTCGCTCGCGCGCTCGCCACGGCGAGCGTCCACGAAGCTGCCACGTCCGGCACCACGGAATCAAGAGGGGCCCGCGAGCTTCCGTGATTGGGATGGACCGCCAGGCCCGACTCTCCGGCACTGGCGCCGCACGGTCGGCAGCGGTAGCATATTCAGATACTTGGCAATCTCAGCCACCGCGAGTTCGGCCCCCTGCCCGCCGGAACGACCCTCTCGCCCTTCCCGGCGTGCGACACCCTGCAGAGGTGACCCATGCGAACACGCCTCGCCCTCGCTCTCCTCGCGGCCGCGACCGCGACCCAGCTCGCCTGTGCGCCGACCGACCAGCGGACCGGCAGCTCCCAGTCGGCCATGGCCTCCCCGGCGCCCACGGCGGCGGATACCGCGGCCGTCGAGCACGGCATCGCGGCGTTCGACTCGGCGATGAACGCCGGTGATGTGGACGCCCTCGCGGCCCTGTACACGGCCGACGCGGTCAGCATCCCGCCGGACGTGCCCGCGGTCACGGGCACGGAAGCGATCAAGACTCTGTGGACCGACTTCCTGGCCCAGGGCGACGTGAGGACCCACAACGTGGCCCAGCGCCTGTACATCTCCGGCGACCTCGCGACCGGGTGGGGCACCTACACCGTGGACGTCAAGCCCACCCAGGGCTCGCCGGTGCACGTGACGGGCAACTTCGCCGTGATCTGGCGGAAACAGGCGGACGGCTCGTGGAAGGCCGTCATGAACATCTGGAACCGGGACGCGCCGGCGCCGTCGATGTAGGTCTCTGCGGAGCCCCGACCCTGGGCCCGGGGGCCACTCCGCCGCCCCCGGGGCTTCCATTCCGCTCCCCGCTTCCCACCCGATCCTCGCCGAGTCCGGCGCGGCCCTTGCGGCCTGCCTTCTCCGATCGCCACACCCCGAACACGGACGACAACGGAGGAACACAGATGCCGACGAGATCTTCACGCGCGCAGTGGAGCGGTGACCTGAAGGGCGGCCGCGGAACCATGACGGTCGGAAACGGCGCCTGGGAGGGCCCCTATTCCTTCCGGTCCCGCTTCGAGGAGGGCGAGGGCACCAACCCCGAGGAGCTGCTGGCCGCCGCGCACGCGGGGTGCTTCTCCATGGCCCTCTCCAACATCCTGGCCCAGGCGGGACATCCGCCCGAGTCCGTGCGCACCCGGGCGGACGTGCACCTGGAGCTGGGCGAGGGCGGCCCCTCCATCCCCCGCGTCGACCTTCACCTCGAGGCCGACGTCCCCGGCATCGACGAGGAGGAGTTCCTCGAGCACGCCGAGGCGGCCAAGAAGGGGTGCCCGGTGTCCAAGCTGTTCCGCGCCGACATCAGCCTGGACGCGAAGCTGGTCTAACCTTCGGCCCGAGACTTCCAGGCCTTCAACACCTCCGCCTCGCGCTCGGGCGTGAGGCCGGAGCGCAGGTGGGCCCGCCGCTCGGCGGGCTGCGCCTGGAACCAGGCCAGCGTGTCGCGGGCGGTCTTCGCCAGGGGGAGGAAGGTGAGGCCGGCTCCGATCGCGCGCCGGATGTCGACGCGCGCGAAGCCGGCCGTCTCCCTGGTGTCGGGCACCCACACGGGCATGTCGGACCACGGCTTGACGTCGTGCGCGGCCAGGAAGGCGGCGTCCGCCCAGGTGAACGTGCAGTCGGCGTCCTCGGCCGCGCGGATCCCTTTCAGCAGATCCGCCATGCCGCGCGAGTGGCCCGTGGCGTTGAACGTGCCGCCCGCGTCGTTCTCGACCAGTCGGATCATGAAGCCCGTCAGGTCCCTGGCGTCGATGATCTGGGTCGGGTCCGCGGGGGTTCCCGGAGCCAGGACGTCGCCGCCGCGGTGGACCCGGACCGGCCAGTAGGTGAACCGGTCGGTCGGGTCCCTCGGACCCACGATGAGCCCCGGCCGCACCACGGTGCCCCGGGCGCCGAACACGCGCCGCGTCTCGCGCTCGCACAGCGCCTTCTGGAGGCCGTAAGGGAGCTTCTTGGCGTCCCGGCTCACCCCGGCGCTCTCGTAGGTGAAGGTGGGCGCGTCCTCGTCCATCCCCGGCGTGCTCATGTCCGAGTAGGCGCTGATCGAGGAGACGTACAGGTAGCGGTGCACCGCGTCCTTCAGGAGGGCGGCGCTCGACCGCACCCACTCGATGTTGGACGCCGAGTTGTCGATGCACACGTCCCAGCGCTTCCCCTTCAGCGACTCCAGGCCACCGTTCCGGTCGCCGTGGAGCTGCTCGATGTTCGGGAACAGGCCGGGGTGGGTCTTGCCGCGGTTGAACAGCGTGAGATGGTGCCCACGGGCACGGGCGTAGTCGACCTCGTGCGGGCCGATGAAGCCCGTACCGCCCAGGATGAGGATGCGCAGGGGGCGCGGCGCCGGGCCCGGTCCGGCGCCGGCCTCGGGCTCCGCGTCCAGGGGCCGTCCCCTCCATGCTCCCAGGCCCACGGCCCCCGCCAGGACGGCGGATCGCTTCACGAACTCCCTGCGGCTCGTAGAACGGCTCATCAGATCTCCCGGGCGATGGCGTCGGTCAGGCGGAGTGCACGGTGCGCCCCCGTGTCGAGGAACGCAACGGGGAACCGAGGCGGCTGGTTCCGCCGCCCCGGCCCGACAGCGCGACCAGGTCATCGGCCGTGACGCGGAGGGTTGTGGGACCCCGCCCTGCCTTCAATCGGGGATCCCTCACCCTCATCTGCGCGAAGCGGCTCGACTGGCGGACACGGTCGGTGGAACGCATGATCACCGGGTCCGTGTCCGCGCTCGCGGCGCCGAAACCCTCCCTCCACCCGCTGCGTACGGAAGGCGCGAATCGACCCCGGAACCGAGGTGCCGACATGCCAGTAGACTGGACCGGACTCGCGGGCGTGATCATGGGCACGCTCATCATTCTCATCCCCGTCGCCGGCCTCACCGCCCGGTTCGCGTTCAAGCCGATCGTCGAAGCGATCGCCCACCTCCGGCAGACGCCGCAGGCCAACGATCGCCTCGCGGCGATCGAGTCCCGGCTGGCGCTCCTGGAGACCCAGATGGACAACACGGAGACCGAGCTCGCCCGCCTGTCGGACGAGTCGGAGTTCCGGAGGAAGCTGTCACAGGGCGGGGAGAGCTGAGCGACTCCCCGAGCGCCCGGTATTCCGCCGGCCCGCCCGGGGCGGGCGTCAGCGCGCCAGGTTCACGTTGAGGTACTCGGGCTCCCCGGTGACCTCGCGGCGGACGTACGGGGCGAGCCAGGCCGGCGGCTCGGGTACGACGTCGGCGGCGGGCAGCTCCACTTCCGCCAGCACCAGGTCGCGGTCGCGAAAGCGGTCGACCTCCCACACCAGGCCGCCGTCCGGGATCCGGTAGCGGAGCTTGGAGATGCGCCGGCCCTCGGTCAGGGGCCACAGCGCCTCGAACAGGTCGCGGTCGGCCGCCTCCTCCACCTCGATCCGCTCCACCCCCCGGCCCAGCTTCACCGTCCGCGTGTAGCGCTTCCCGTCGGCGTCCCGGATCCGACGCACCCGCTCTTGCAGCCGCTCGCCCGGGAGCCACCCCTGGTCGATGGCGACAGGCGTCACCACGAGCGCGGCCTCCGGGACACCGGAGAGCAGATACTTCCGCTCGATCTCCACGTTGCGGCGGTCGGTCACGCGGCGCCACCGTGCCGCGGACCGGGGTCCGGCTCGGGCGCCACCTCGATCCGCTCCAGCAGGGCGGCCGGGAGCTCGGTCACCGTCCAGTCCCGCACCCCGTGGCCGCGCGTGACGTGCACCACCTTCATGGCTCCCCGGGCCACCGTGACCGGCTCCGCCCCGCCCAGCCGGTCGAAGCGGACCTCGTAGCCGATCGCCTTCGCCGTCTTCTCGCGCACGACGATGTGGACGGCCAGCTCGTCGTCGTAGCGGACGGGGCTCAGGTAGTCGCAGCTCACCGACACGCGCGGCATGCCCTCCACCCGATCCTCCTCGATCCGGTAGGCGGACGAGCCCAGCGAGCGGTAGAACGCGTGCTCGGCCTCCTCCATGAAGCGGAAGAAGGAGGCGAAGTGCGCCACGCCCGCCGCGTCCGTGTCCGCGAACTCGACGCGCCTCGTGTACGTGAACTCGTGGGCCATGCCGTCTCCTCCCTCTCGCCGCGCGTTCTTCCCGCGCCGGCCCGCGTTTCGGCCTCACCAGGCCACGCCTCCGGCCAGCCGCAGGCCCGCCGTCGTGATCCGGATCCGGTTCCCATCCTCGCCGCTTCGCTCATCCTGACCGAATCTCCGCCAGAACGCGAGCCCCCGCACCCGGATCCGCCCGCCCGGACGTCCGTCGAGTCCGGCGTCGACCTCCTCCTCGGTTCCCCGCCGCCGTTTGCGCCGCGAAACAGGGCGGCATACATTGGCGTCTACGATTGTAGTTGTCAGCGAAACCGTCCAGCCCCACGGCCATCGCTGGGAGCTCACCATGGATCGTCACAAGGAGAGGTCTCGATGTCACGCTACGGGCAACCCATCCCCATCGCTTTCACGGGGATGGCCATGGTCGCCACGCTGCTCGTGAGCGTACCGGCGGCCCCGGCGGCCGCACAGTCGACGAAGGCCGAAGGGAAGATCCTCGCGCAGAGGCTCGTCGAAGCCGCGCAGGCCGAGCACCCTGAAGCCGATGAGATCGGCATCATGGCGAGCACCGGCCACGGGTGCGTCGGAATCGCTTCGACCGACAAGAGCGACATCGGGGAGAAGTGCGAGACCGACGACATCAAGCCCATGCGTACAGGGAAACCATCGGTGGGAAGGGAGGAGGGAGGCTTCGACGTTTCCCTCCCACTGCATGATTCCTCCGGAACGCTCGTCGGTGTCGTGGGAATCGGCTTCAAGTCCGCGCCCGGCCAGACAAAGGCTTCGGTGCTGAAGCAAGCCCGAAACATGGCGTCGGAGATGGAAAAGAGAATTCCGTCGAAAGCGAAGCTCCTCCAGCACTCCAGCTATTACTCCGAGCGCGAAAAAGGTTGACTAGGCTGCGTATTTGACGGTTGGCGCGTGAAAAGCGTGTTGGACGATGTGGCGGGAGCGCTGCCGACTGCGGAGGTAGCCGCGCACGTGTTGCATGAG
>Ga0209919_1000027_pt1 | contig 95387 bp, 106 predicted proteins | sample SalPon2A_C_D2_MG_FD_185721 | JGI IMG/M metagenome (GOLD analysis project Ga0209919, IMG submission 185721) | Soil microbial communities from South San Francisco under conditions of wetland restoration - Salt Pond MetaG R2A_C_D2_MG (SPAdes)... | ecosystem: Environmental > Terrestrial > Soil >... | reverse complement strand
AAGTCGACATCAAGGTGCGAGGCGGACGCTTTTCCAGCCACTTAACAGGCAATGCCATAGAAAGTGTTGAGTTTAAGGCCAAAGTGCTGGGGCTGGCGATAACGGATTTAAGCCTGTACATGCAGGGCTGATTTTGCAGGCGATTGAAGGCATCACGACTAGGCAATAGAAAGTCGAAGCAGCTAGCGACAGTCATTGTAACCATATCTGGCAGGCAAGCAGGCTATAGGCTAAAAAAGGTTATGGGGTTGATTCCGATCCCGGGAGGGCCTATGAAGAGCGACGGGAAGCAAAAGAGCGATCTGCGCAAATGGGCCGAGGCCAAGCTTGCGGACATGGGCGAACCCGCGCTGGAGCTTTCCGCATACGATTCAAGCGAACTGATCCATGAGCTGCGCACGTATCAGGTTGAGCTGGAGATGCAGAACGAAGAACTGCGCAAATCCGAGCAAGCGCTGACAGAGGCTCGCGATCATCTTGCCGACCTCTATGAATTTTCTCCTGTAGGCTATCTGACCCTCAGCACCAAGGGCGTTGTTTTGAGGGCTAATCTCACGGCAGCACGCATGTTGGGCATCGAAAGGGCTAACCTCATCGGCAAGCCATTCAGCTCTTTTATCGGCGATGCCATGGCCTTTGGTGAATATCTGCACAAGTGTTTTCACGCAAGCGAGGAGACCATTGCAGAGATTAACCTCAAGGTGCAAGACGGAGGCTTTTTCGCACAGCTAACAGGCATTTCCGCAGACAGTGTTGAGTTTAATGCCAGCGTGGTAAGGCTGGCGATAACGGATATCAGCGCGTACAAGCTAAGCGAGCAATTGCAGAAGGAAATCAAGCAGCGTACTGAGGAGCTGCTGGAGAGCGAAACGAAGTTTAAGAGGCTGTTTCAAATGTCCCCCGACCCGACATGGATCATTAATGAAAATAATCAATTCATCTTGTGCAATGATGCGGCAGCCATAATCCTCGAATATGATAGCGTTGAGGCATTACAATCGGCGCATCCATCTGAGCTTTCACCTGAATTCCAGCCGGATGGACAAAGCTCTCTGAAGAAAGCCAACAAGATGATGGCCTGCGCACGTCGCAAAGGCATCCATCGCTTTGAATGGGAACATCGCCGCAGCAATGGTACGTGCTTCCCGGTAGAGGTGACCCTGTGCAGCATAAAAATCAAAGGGAAAGATTGTCTCTATTGCGAATGGAGGGATATTTCCAGGCGAAAAATGGTTGAGGAGACTTTACAGAAGTTAAACCAGCAACTGGAGCTTCTCTCTCTTCACGACGGGCTGACTGATATTGCAAACAGACGGATGTTTGATACAAGGTTGAACGAGGAATGGGGCAGATGCATGCGTGAACAGCAGCCTCTTTCATTGATCATGATCGATGTCGATCATTTTAAACTGTACAATGATACCTATGGTCATCTGTCTGGAGATGAATGTCTGAAAAGGGTTGCGAAAGAACTGTCTGAGGTGCCAAAGCGTACTGTGGATCTGTGTGCGCGTTATGGTGGCGAAGAATTCACCTTGCTGTTGCCAAACACGAATTTGATGCAAGCGGAAAATCTAGCTGAAAGGTGCCGTGAGAAAATACTCCAATTGAAGATTCCACATAAGAGTTCAAGTGTTTGTGATGTTGTCACCATTAGTGCAGGAGTGACTTCAATGGTTCCTGCTAAAACCTCTCCGACTCCGTCCCTTATCAAAGCCGCAGATCAAGCGCTGTATCTCGCGAAGGAAAAAGGCCGCAACACGGTTATAAGCGGCTAAGAACCAGATCGCCTCTTTTTCGTTCGATTTAAACTGAATTCTGATTAATCGAACATCCTTTCCTGGCCGGAAGCAGCTGCTTAATCAGAAAGGTCAGCGTAGTTCCTCGGGCAGGCCGAAGGTCACATTCTCTTCGCGCACACTCAGGGTTTGGGGTTTGGCATAGCCATGCGCTTGCAACCAGGCAACTACGCTATCGACCAGCACTTCAGGGGCCGAAGCGCCGGCACTGATGCCGATACGGGAATCCTTCGACAGCCAGACCGGATCGATATCCTCGGGGCCGTCAATCAGATGTGCCGTGCAACCCACCCGTTCGGCCACTTCGCGCAGGCGGTTGCTGTTTGATGAATTCTTCGAACCGATGACCAGCACGACATCCGATTGTGCCGCCAGCTCCTTTACCGCCAGTTGCCGATTGCTCGTGGCATAGCAGATATCCTCGCGCTTGGGCCCCTCGATGTTGGGAAACCTCCGTCGCAATGCGTCTATCACATCGGCAGTATCGTCCACACTAAGAGTGGTCTGGGTGACAAACGCCAGCTTGTCGGGGTTGATCACTTTCAGGGTGTCGACATCCTGAGGCTCGGAGATTAGCAGCACGGCTCCTTCCGGCGCCTGCCCCATCGTGCCCTCGACTTCCGGGTGGCCGGCATGACCGATCAGGATCACCTGATCGCCCCGTTGATAATGCCGCAACAGTTCAAGATGAACTTTTGTAACGAGCGGACAGGTCGCATCAATCACGCGCAGGCCCCGGTCGTCAGCACGTTGGCGCACTGCCTTACTCACGCCATGCGCGGAGAAAATCAGCAGTGAGCCATCCGGAGCATCATCGACCTCATCGACAAATACAGCACCCTTGGCCCGTAAATCCTCGACGACGAACTTGTTGTGTACGATTTCATGGCGCACATAAACCGGCGAGCCATAAACGGCCAGTGCCCGCTCGACAATCTCGATAGCCCTATCAACCCCGGCACAAAAACCTCTCGGTTCCGCTAATAACACCTGATTCACTGTCATTTCTCCTCGACGAATTCGCCTGAGAGACTAGCATCGTCACCTGTTTCGTCACTTTTAACCACCAACCCTAGGAGCATCCAATGAGCCAATACAAGCTGAACCCCGGCGATGCCGCGCCTGATATCGAATTGCCGGTGTGGCCTGAAGGCAGCCTCAAGCTGTCCGATCTGCGCGGACGCTGGGTCATCCTGTACTTCTACCCCAAGGACAATACCTCAGGATGCACGACGGAATCCTGTGCGTTTCGTGATGCGCTGCCTGATTTCTCGGGCGCCAATGCCGCTATTATCGGTGTCAGCCGCGATTCGGTAAAATCGCACCAGGGCTTCACCGAAAAACAGGGGCTCAACTTCCCGCTCATTGCCGACACCGACGAACTCCTGTGCAAAGCCTTCGATGTCATCCAGCTGAAGAAGATGTACGGCAAGGAGTCGCTGGGTGTCGAGCGCTCCACCTTCATTATCAATCCTGAAAGCGTCGTCGCGCATGCCTGGCGCAAGGTGAAGGTGGCAGATCATGTAGCCGACGTGCTGCAAACATTGAAATCCCTGCAAGGCTGAACATGCTGAATGGCAAACATATCCTGATCGGCATCGGCGGCGGTATCGCCGTGTACCGCGTGGCTGAACTTGCACGCATGCTGATCAAGCAGGGCGCCACAGTGCGTTGCATTATGACGCGTGCCGCCTGCGAGTTTGTTACGCCTCTCACCTTTGAAGCGCTGACAGGAGAAAAGGTTCACACCGAACTCTTCGACCTGACGAGCGAACGAGAGATGGGCCATATTCAGCTGGCACGCTGGGCCGATGCTGTGCTGGTTGCACCGGCCACAGCCAATCAGCTGGCCAAATATGCGCATGGCATCGCCGACGATCTGCTCAGCACCCTGTTTCAGGTTAGCGAAAAGCCTGTGCTGCTGGCGCCGGCCATGAACGTATCGATGTGGAATGCGCCTGCCATGCGGGCGAATGTAGCCATCCTTAAAGAACGCGGACATCGATTCATCGGACCAGAGGCGGGCGATCTTGCCTGTGGAGAACAGGGCATGGGTCGTCTTTCCGAACCGCAGGACATCCTGGCTGCCCTGATGCCCATGGCTGGCAACGAACCGGATGGCGGCGGCAAGATTGCCGGACAGCGCTGGGTGATCAATGCGGGGCCGACCCATGAGGCATGGGATAGCGTGCGCATCCTGACCAATCGCGCCAGCGGCCAACTCGGTGCACATCTCGCCAACGCTGCACATCTTCTCGGTGCGGAGGTCACCCTGATTGCAGGACCGGGAACACCTGCAAGCAGCCCTGCCATCAGACGTATGGACGTCGAATCGGCCTCTGACATGATGACCGCCTGTGATCAGGCTGCAGATCATGCCGATGTCTTTATCGGTACGGCTGCTGTCAGCGATTACCATTTCACCGAAACCCATTCCGGCAAGATTAAGCGCGAAGGCCATGGATCTCTCAAGGTTCAGCTGACTGCCAACCCGGATATCATTGCGCACATTGCCCGCATGCCGAACCGCCCGGCCCGGGTTATCGCGTTTGCCGCCGAAAGCGACAATCACATAGAACACGCCCGTGAAAAGCTGCAGCGCAAGGGTGTCGATGCGGTCATTGCCAACGACGCCAGCCACATGGGCAAGGCTTCGGGCCGTGGCTGGTGGATTGATGCAGCGACTTGCAGCGAACTTCCCGGTGGCAGCAAACAGTCTTTCGCCGAACAGATTATTCACAAGATTATGGAGACCCAAACATGAATCCACGCATCCAGCTACAACGCCTGCCACACGGCAAAGGCATCGAATTCCCACACTATGCCACCGAACTGGCGGCCGGTGCCGACTTGCGCGCAGCCGTTGAAGGCATTGTGACCATCGAACCTGGCCAGACCAAGCTGATCCCAACAGGACTGGCTATGGCTTTGCCAGAAGGCTATGAGGCGCAAATCCGCCCCCGCTCAGGCCTGGCGCTGAAGCATGGGATCACCGTGCTCAACACACCGGGCACCATCGATGCGGATTATCGCGGTGAGGTCGGCGTTATCCTGATCAATCACAGCGACACAACGTTTCAGATCAAGCGCGGCGAACGCATCGCGCAGATGGTGATTGCGCCTTTTGTGCAGGCCAGATTCGAAGAAGCAGAAAGCCTTTCCGACACCGCCCGCGGTTCCGGCGGCTTCGGCAGCTCAGGCAAACATTAAGGCTTTCGTTTTATGCTCGATTTTCTGCAATCGCGTCGCATTCGCCTGCTGTGGACAGCTCTGATCCATATCGGTGCCTCAGCCAACCCGGTATCAGGCAAAGAACTGGCGGAGAAACTGGACTGTGGCCGGCGTTATCTGGAATCGGATTTACAATCACTGGCCCAGCAGGGCCTGCTGGAATCCAGACGCGGTGCGCATGGCGGATATGTGCTGGCGCGCAGCCCGCAGCGCATCAGCCTGCACGACGTGCTTTCCTGTCTGACGGACGACGCTCCTGTCGACAATGGCTACACCTGCCCGATTCAGGATCAGATTGTATTGCCGCAGATCATGCAGGCGCAACAGGCTCTTGCCGAAACACTGCGCGGCATCTGTCTGGCTGAGGCCCTGCAACAAGCCTCGTCGGCACATCTGATGCACATACCCGCCAGTCCATCCGACTTTAGCATCTAATCAAGTGTCCGCCGCTCCATTGCTATATTCCTCTGCCAGGGAGCATCTGCGCGACTGGCAGGTGCAGCGTCTCGGCATCATACATGCGCTTCCATCTGCCGGGCTGACATCCCTGCTCACAGCCACCCCCGATTATCATCTGCAGCAGCATTTCCGCGAACATGCACTGGCATTGCAGAGCATGGGCTATGCAAGCGGCACCTCATTACAGGGCAAGTTCGACCTGATCCTGATCAATCCATCGAAAAACAGGCAGCAGACATTGGGCTGGATCGCCGAAGCATTAAACCTTTTGCATGCCGATGGCCGTATCATGCTGTGTGCCGAGAATCAGTATGGGGCCAGGGGACTGGAATCGCATGTCCGGGACATCACCGACGACCTGAGCAGCTTCTCGAAGGCCAAATGCCGCTGCATGTCTTTCCGTTCGTCCAGCGTAAATAATCCCAAACTCGTCGAACAATGGCGACAACAGTCAGCAGTCAGCGATGTGCCCGATCTTGGCCTGCTCTCTCAACCCGGCCTTTTCAGCTGGGATCAAGCGGACAAGGGCTCGGAACTCCTGCTGCAGTTCATCCCGGCTTCCCTGCGTGGCACGGGCATGGACCTTTGCTGCGGCAATGGCTTCCTGGCGCACAACATCTCCCGCCACTCACCCGATATCCAACACCTGCACATGGTGGATCACGATCAACTGGCCCTTACATGCGCCGAATCCAATCTGGCCGACTCAAGCATGCCGCACACCTGCCACTGGCTGGATGCGACGACGGAGCCTCTGCCACAGTCGCTGGACTGGATTGTTTGCAACCCTCCCTTTCACCAGCACCAGCAGCAAAATGTCGAGCTCGGCCAGATCATTATCCAGCGTGCCTGTGATGCTTTAAAGCGGGGCGGCGAACTCTGGATTGTCGCCAATCGCAAGCTGCCCTATGAGCATGTGCTGACAGAGAAGCTCGGTAAGGTGGAGATCTTAGGCCAGCAACAGGGCTATAAAATTATGCATGGAGTTCGGCCATGACAGGAATAAGACAGCTGGAAAGACTGGATCGGTTGATGTCCCGGCTCGGCTACGGCTCCCGCAGCGATGTGAAATACTGGATAAAGGAAGGCTGGATCGAGGTTGACGGCATGCCAGCTAAGTCACCGGCGCAGAAGGTGTGTGCCGAGGATGTTCTGGTTGAAGGCAAGCCTGTCGATCATCCGCACGGCCTGACTGTGATCTACCACAAGCCGCTCGGCTCGGTTTGTTCGCATAAAGAGCAGGGTGCGCTGATTTATGATGATTTCCCCGAGCGCTGGAACGATCGCAACCCTTCTCTCAGCAGCGTCGGCCGCCTGGATAAAGACACTTCCGGCCTGCTGATCCTGACCGATGATGGCGCGCTCAATCACGCCCTGACCAGCCCGAAACGGCATATCTCCAAAACCTATGCCACCACTGTATCCGAGCCACTGAATGAAAGCCTGATCAAAACCTTCGCCAGCGGCACCCTGATGCTGGAAGAAGATGACCGCCCCTGCCTGCCGGCTGAACTTGTAATCATAGATCCCACACATGCACAGCTAACCCTGCACGAAGGCCGCTATCATCAGGTGCGGCGCATGTTTGCCGCAGTCGGCAATCATGTTGAAGCACTAAGCCGCACCCATATCGGCAACCTCAACCTTGAGCAAACTGCCCTGCAGCCCGGCGAGTATCGCAGCATCAGCCCGGAAGATCTGATGCAACTTATCAGCCCCGAATGACCGTTTGAAATGAATGCCAAAAGCGGACATTCGTTATCCGAGTAAAGGGCGACGACTTATAGGTGGAACCCGAAGATTCACACCTTGCTGAGCTGATCGTGGAAGGTCAGGTGTAAGGCTTAATCGTCACGACGATCGCGGCGGTATTTACGATTATCGTGCCGGTTGTCATTTTGATAACGATCATCGTACTTTCGATGCCCGCGGTCATAGCCGCGTCCACTCCGACTATCGCGCTGCAGACGAGCCAGATTTCGCCGTGCCGGTGCGTAATTTCGATCCAGATCAAGCGCATGGCCGAAATGGCGCTCTGCTTCGCCATAGTTGCCGCGCAACATAAGTGCCACACCGAGATCATTGTGCGCAGCAGGATTGTTCGGACACAGACGCAGCCCTTCCCGCATCAGCAAAATCTTTCGATCCAGATCGCGCATGTTCGCGGCCCTGTCAAAATATTCAGCACCCCGCTGACAGGATGAGCGCCGGTGATAACGCGGTTCGGATTCTATCACCCGGTCATTACTTCCTTCTGCCAGAACAGCACCTGCCATCGCACCCAGAACGCCACCGATAATCGCGCCTTCAACCGGCCTGTCATTCTGAGCCCCAATCACAGCACCTGCCGTGGCGCCAACCATGGCACCCTGTGTGGCTGAACGCTCTTGATGCGTCGTAGCACATGCCGAAAGAAGTAAAATTGCCGAAACGATTGCCATGACTTTTTTCATATCATCCTCCTGTTTACTCACACGTACTAAACTATGAGGCAACCACGCTGTGCCAGAATCGGAATTATTCCCCGACCATGAGTGCTGGCTGCGCTTTAGTGGAAAAGATGCCGAATGCGTGTGCTCATGCTGGATTCAAGGCCCAGCTCCTTGGGAGAGACTTCATAAAGCGTGCTCACCCCCACCCCTTTCAGGGTCACATTCTTGGGCTGGCCGATCAGAATATCGCCGGAATAGTCGCGGATCTTGGTATGAATGAGTCCGAACACAATCTCATCGATCAAAACCTGATTGCGCAATGCTGTGGTCTGGATGCGCGCACCCTTGTCCATGGCATGCCCGATATAGTCCTGCGCCTGGCCTGGAATTTCCTTCACATAACCGCATGTGATACCAATGCGGTAATCCATTGAACCGACCAGCTTCTTCAGCTTTTTCCGACCGAGAGCAATACTGCGTTTGGTCAGCAGGGCTGCCAGAACCGCATCAATTGCTGTTTCGAATACCGCCATGACGCCATCGCCAAGTCGCTTAACGACCTGGCCATGATAACGAAGCACCGCGTGCTCGCAGATATCACAGAACAGACGGTTGCGCATATAACCCTTGGTATGACCCATGTTTCGTTTGTATTCCGTAGAACTCTCGAGATCGGTGAACATGATGCACTTGTAGTGATCCTGGGTTGTGGCGATCATGCGCGCCACTTCCTCGATGATCACATCCAGGTTCAGCGGCTCGGTATTCACACGGCTGGCCGGCCGTGACGCGGCAAGCTGGGGCAGAACAGAAAGGTCGCCGGTCGCGAGCAATTGGAGGGTCGAATCATCCTTGAGGGCTTTTTCGATTTTAAGGGCTTTTTCGATTTCCCGGTTGGAGCGAGACGATTCCTTACCTGCTGCAGCCTCAATCACATTGTCTTTGTCTTCCTGAAACTTGCCCATCGAAAAAACCTCCGCTGCGTGTTGTGCAAGCATAGATGAAAAATGGAAGTTTGCCGAATCAAAATTACAGCGATGTGATATAGCCCTCAGTGGGCGAAGGCGATAATATAAACAGAGAAAGATGAAAAATGGTCGGGGTGAGAGGGTTCGAACCTCCGGCCTTACCGTCCCGAACGGTACGCGCTACCAGGCTGCGCCACACCCCGAATCTATTTGAATATATGAAGGTCGGGCATCATAAAAGCACACGCACGACTCTGCAACGAAAGGTGCTTTCTGCACGCTTAATAGGGGCGAAGTGCGGAAAAATCGGCCAGCTGTGCCAGCAAATCCCGAATGGAAGCATCACCATACTCGTGCAACAACTTCTTCGCCCGGCCGGCATAATCCTTTGCCCGCTCCATTGAATGTTCAGCGCCCTTCTGGGCAGCCACCCGTTGCCGAATCCAGTTACGGTCATCGCCATCGTAACTACCGCGCTCGGCAATCACTTCAACCCTTTTCCGCAGCACCTCATCGCGCTGCATCGCATGGATAAGCGGCAGGGTTATTTTCCCTTCCTCAAGATCGTGCCCGACCGGCTTGCCGGCTGTTTCGGCCTCAGCAACATAGTCCAGTGCATCATCCATCAACTGGAACGCGACCCCCAGACACATGCCGTACTCGGCGAGTTCGGCAACCACACTGGCGGACTGGCCACCCGCATGCGCGCCCACCTCTGCCGCTGCCTTGAACAGAACCGCAGTCTTGCGTTCAATCACCTCAAGACACTCGGCCTCGGTCATTTCCAGATGAAAGGTGCGGGATAATTGCAGTACCTCGCCTTCCGCCAGAGCATTAGTCACATCAGACATCAGCTTTAGCATGGCCATGTCGCCATCCTTGACCATCATCTGGAATGCGCGGGAAAACAGGTAATCTCCGACCAGTACACTGGCCTGATTGCCCCACACGCCATTCGCTGATGGAGCCCCACGCCTATGATCGGAAGAATCCACAACATCATCATGCAGGAGCGATGCGGTATGAATAAATTCAACCACAACGGCCAGAGGAATGTGGCGATCTCCCTGATAACCGAACAGGCGGGCTGTAAGCAGACAAAGCAAAGGTCTGAAGCGCTTACCGCCAGATTTGACAATATAGTGGCCAATGGCCGGAATCATCATGATATCGGATTGCAGGTTCTCATGGATACAGGCGTTCACCCGCTCCATATCAGCTGCACATATCTGCTGGGCAATAATCAGGGGATTTGTCTGAGCATTCACAATGGCTGCATCGTAAGGCAGGCGCGCGGAGGGTCAAGCATTCACCCTCTACAGCAACAGAAACAGAAGCTATGATGCGGCCATGCAAATTGTACTCGCCTCCAAATCACCTCGCCGGCTGATGCTACTGCAAAGTGCGGGTCTGGCCGTTGAGGTTCGCCCGTCGCATGTCGATGAATCAATCCTCGGTGGTGAGTCGGTGCAGGATCTTGTGACTCGTTTAAGCCGCGAAAAGGCCTTTGCCTGCAAGGAAGCAGAATATCCGGTGATTGCCGCCGATACGCTGGTCGCCATAGGGGAGGCTATACTCGGACAGCCAAAAGACATGCGCGAGGCTGCCGACATGCTGCATAAACTCTCTGGCCGCGAGCATCATGTGTTAACCGGCGTATGCGTACGCATTGGCAACCATTATGAACAAACAACGGTAACGACGCGGGTTTGTTTTCGCGACCTGACCGAACAAGACATCGCCACGTATCTTGTGCACAATGAGGTGATGGACAAAGCTGGCGCATATGCTGTGCAGGGTGGTGCTGCAAGCTTCATCGAGGCAATTGAAGGACCGTTGGATAACGTGATCGGTTTGCCGGTCGCCATGACACTTGAGATGCTTGCCCGCGTCGAGTCACTCCGGGAGAAAGCCGCGTGAGCATTGAATTGCTGGTGAATGTCGCTCCGTTTGAAACACGCATCGCCCGCATCGAGAACGGGCAGGCTGAAGAGCTGTATATTGAACGCGAACGCGAACGTGGCCTGAAGGGCAATATATACAAGGGCCGGGTTCAACGTGTGCTGCCCGGCATTCAGGCCGCTTTTGTTGATATCGGCATGGAAAAAGCAGGCTTCCTTTATGCCGGGGATATCGCAAGCAAGGAAAAACCGGAAAGTGAAATGCCGGACGTGGATGAAAACCATGATGAAGGAGATGAGGGTAAACCGCAAATTGAAGAAACCCATGCCCGACGCCAGGCGCCGCCCATAGCGGGCCTTGTCCGCGAGGGGCAGGAATTGATGGTTCAGGTTTCTCGCGAGCCTATTTCCTCAAAAGGCCCGCGCCTGACGACCCAGATCGGGCTTGCAGGCCGGTATCTGGTTTATCTGCCCAGCCTGGATCATATCGGTATTGCCCGGCGCCTGGAAAATGTCGAGGAGCGTGCACGCCTTCTGGCCATCGGCAAAGAACTGAACCCCAAACAAGGCGGCATTATCATCCGCACGGTTGCTGAAGGCCGGAAACAAGATGAGCTGCAGCAGGATATTGATTATTTGCTGCGCCTGTGGGCGGATATCGAGAAGCGGAGCAAAAGCGCATCTCTTGGCTCTATCATCCACAAGGAACTCAATCTGTATCTGCGGGTTATGCGTGATTACGTCGACGATGAAGTGGAGAAAATTCATATCGATTCGCGCGAGGCCTACGAAAGCATGAAAAAATTTGCCCGCCGTTTTATGCCGGAAGTTGCAAAGAAGCTGTACTACTATCCAGGCAACCGTCCCATTTTCGATGTCTATGGCGTGGAAGAAGAGATTGATCGCGCCCTTCAGCGCCATGTTCCGCTCAAATCCGGCGGCCATCTGGTCATCGATCAGACCGAAGCCCTGATCGCCGTCGATGTCAATTCAGGCTCCTTCGTCGGTTCGCGCAACATGGAAGAAACAGGCTTCAAAACGAATCTCGAAGCAGTACATGAGATAGTCCATCAACTTCGCCTGCGCAATCTGGGTGGTATTATTGTGGTCGATTTCATCGACATGGAAGAAGATGAAAACAAGCAGAAACTCATGGAAGTGTTGAAGGAAGCTCTGGCGCGCGACAAGGCAAAAACTCACATCGTACAGCTCTCGGAGCTGGGCCTGGTGGAAATGACGCGTAAACGCACCCGTGACTCTATCGGCCGCATTCTGCTCAATGAATGCAACCACTGCCTTGGCGTCGGCCATAGCAAGAGTCCGACGACAATCTGTTATCAGCTGTTTCGTGAGGTGGTCGCGGAATCGCGCGCCTATCCGTGTGAAAAACTGATGGTTATTGCCCACCCTTCGATTATCGACTTGCTTCTGGGTGAAGAAGGGGAAAGCATCGAGCGGCTGGAAGAATTTCTGAGCAAGGAAATTACCCTGCAAAGCGATGAAAGTTTTGCGCCTGAACATTACGAAGTCGTATTGAAATAGTCCTCCTGCGACCATGCAGCACCTCTCTTCATCTGAACCTCTGCACCTTTATGTGCACATTCCATTCTGCATTCACAAATGCCATTACTGCGATTTCAATTCACATGAACAGAAAGCTCCGGACTGGCAGGCATACGGCAAAAGCCTGATTGCCGAGCTGCGTAACTGGGCTCATGCGCCCCAGTTCCAGGGACGTTCCATGAACAGTATTTTTTTCGGCGGCGGAACCCCGTCCCTCGCCCCCCCTTCGCTCATTGGCGCTATCATCAACGGTACAAACGAAAACTTCGGATTGGATGTCGATGCCGAGATCACGCTTGAAGCAAATCCGGGTACTGTCGACAGCAATCATTTTCTGGGATACAGGAAGGCAGGCGTAAATCGATTGTCCATCGGTGTGCAAAGCCTGCAGAATAATGAATTACGCTGGCTGGAGCGCATCCATGACTCAGAGCAGGCACTCAATGCCTTTAAGATCGCGCGCGCGACCGGTTTTGACAACATCAATCTTGATCTGATGTACGGGCTCCCCGAACAGCTACTGCCGACATGGCTGCAAACCCTGGATCAGGCCATGGCGCTCAAACCCGAACACCTGTCATGCTACCAGCTCACCGTCGAGCCACATACTAGGCTTGCTGCACATCATGCAAAGAAACCCTATCCCCTGCCGGATGAAGAGCTTGCCCTGTCCTTCTTCACGGAAACCCGCCGGCATCTTCTTGATAGAGGTTATCATGCCTATGAGGTATCCAACTTCAGCCAGCCCGGCAAGCAGTGCAGGCACAATGATGGATACTGGTTATACCATGATTATGTCGGGATCGGAGCAGGTGCTGCGGGAAAATGGAATACGACGGATGGTGGCATCATCCGGTACGGCAATATACGCACTCCCGAGCGCTATATGGCTGCCGCCAATAGTGAGGGCAAGGCATTAAACAGCCAGGAGGCCCTGAACATGCACGATGCCGCAGCCGAATCGGTCTGGCTGGGCCTGAGAAGGAGCGAGGGCATCGACAGGCAAGCCTATCAACGGCGATTTTCAGAAGATGTATGGCGCCGGTTTACTGAACAGCTCGAACCTTACCTTAAGCAAGGACAATTATATGTGGACGACCACACAATCCGGATATCAGAAAAAGGCCTGCCATTGACGGACGCCATTGCTGCAGGCGTCCTGTAAGTAAACCAGCCTATCCAAGCACCTTCAGCATGGTCTCCATCAGTTGCTGATAGCGATAAGGCTTGGGCACAAATCCATCCGGCTGACAGGAATGAAAATGTTCCGTCAGCGCTTGCTGACCATAACCGGTTGAAATTATCACCTTCAGATTCGGATAAAGGCGGCGTATTTCGACCAGAACTTCGGCGCCTGACAAACCCGGCATAGTAAGATCAAGAAGAACGACCCTGAAAGCTTCCTGGCGCTCAGCCAAGAGGGCAAGGGCCCGATTGCCATCCTCTACCGCAACCGAATCAAAACCCATGCGCTTAAGCATCTTGCCAGCCATATCTCGCAGCGTCAGTTCATCATCGACAATCAATACACTGCCGGAGCCCTTCCATCCGGCCGATGCTGCTTTTGCTGCTTTTTCTTCCGGCTTGATGGTTTCCACAACGTGGGCCTGCGCCGGTATCAGCACCCTGATCGTACTGCCTTTGCCGGAACTGGACGTGATTTGGATTCCCCCGTGATGGGAACGCAGGATACCCAGGATAGCGCTCATCCCCAGCCCTCGACCGGTGAACTTGGTGGTGAAAAAGGGTTCAAACAAATGCTTCATATCCTCAGGCCTGATACCACAACCTGAATCCTTCACCTCCAGGAAGACGAACTCCCCGGGCTGCATGGCATCAGCCCCCTCAAAGTCGTGTAAATCCTGTTCAGCCAGCTCCTGAACGCCGGTCGTCAGATGGATTTCACCTCCATCGTTGCCTATGGCCTCTGCAGCATTGGTCAGAAGATTTAAAACCAGCTGCTCGGTCTGGGCCACATCGGCATGGATCATCGGTATATCATCACGCAGGCTTTTCTTCACCACGATAGACGCGGGTACTGAAACCCGGATCAGCTTCTCCATGCCCTGAACCAGGTCGGACACATTGACCGCGCGGATGACATAACGACCCTTGCCTGCATAGGCCAGCATCTGCCTGCAAAGATCTGCTGCATGATTGCAGCCGGTTTCAATATTCTGCAGACAGCCTTCGGAATCCGCATCCAGCGAGCCGAGGTCAATGCGCAGGAGTTCAGTATTGCCGAGCACGGAAGAAAGTATGTTGTTAAAATCATGCGCGATACCGCCGGCCAGCACCCCCAGCGATTCCAGCCTTTGGGTTCGCTCAATGCGCTCGTTGACCAGAAGCTGCTGTCTTTCCTGATGACGCCGCTCGGTGATATCACGCATCATGCCGATAAAATAGCGTTGTTGATGCGATTTAAGTTCGCGAATCTGCAACTCGATAGGGAATATCTCACCATTCCTGCGAACTGCTTCCACTTCCCTGATTAGACCAATGACATGTGCCTCGCCGCTGTCCAGATAGCGCCGAATCTGTGCATTATGTTGCCGCGCATCCTCTTCCTGCATCAACAAATTTACGCTTTCCCCGACAATCTCTGCAGCCGAATAACCGAACATCCTCTCCCCCGCAGGATTGAATGAGGTGACGATGCCATGCTCATCAATCGTGATGAGGGCTTCAGGCAAGTGATCGCTAATACTTTTCAACCATTGCTGGCTGCGCAGAAGCTTCTGTTGCTGCTCCCGCATGGGCCTGAACAGGCTGAAGTACATGCCCGGAGCAATAAGCAGCGACAGCAGGGTCGCATCAAGGACACCTTCGGAAAAGGTGATATCAGCGCCGGTGATGGCAAAGAGCACCATAACTAACGCTTCGGCAACGAAAATCATCACCATCGTTATAGCAATGAGTCGAAGTGGCGAATGCAGTCTTTTTTGCTTCATAGGTTTTTGCTTCATAGGTTTATAGATTGTAGCACAATCGCATATCCTTTACCGAGACTCAAGACCTAGAGTTGTGCTTCTTCGGCAGGTAATAAGCCGTCGATAAACAACTCAGCATCAAACTGCATCAGGTCCTCCAGCGTTTCGCCCACACCGACATACCGGATAGGCAAGCCGAATCTGCTGGCCAGCTGCAGGACAACCCCCCCCTTGGCTGAGCCATCGAGCTTGGTGACTATCAGTCCGCTGGTGCCTGCAACTTCCCGGAACTTCTCTACCTGAACAACTGCATTCTGACCGGTTCCGCCATCAACCACCTGCCAGACTTCGTGCGGCGCCTCCGGATAAGCCTTGGCAATCACACGACGCACCTTGGCCAACTCATCCATCAACCCCTTGTCGGTCTGCACACGTCCTGCGGTATCGACAATCACCACATCATAGCCCCGGGCCACACCGCGCTGAACCGCTTCAAAGGCAACCGCTGCGGGGTCCGCACCATCATGCTGGCGCACGAGATCCGCACCTGCTCGTTCCACCCAGACAGCCAGCTGTTCAACAGCCGCTGCCCGGAAGGTGTCGCCGGCCCCCACAAGCACAGTCTTCCCGTCTTGTCGGAACAGCGTGGCCAGCTTGCCGATAGTTGTGGTTTTGCCAGTCCCATTGACCCCGACCACCAGCAATACGAAAGGCCCCTTGGAAGGCATGGAAACGGGCTCCGGCTGAGTCAGCATCATAAGCATGGCTTCTTTCAAGGCCGACACCGAACCGCCCCTGTGCTTGCGTGACTTATCAACCAGCAATGCCGAGAGCGCTGCTCCGCAGTCGGCCATGATCAGGCCATCCTCGATATCCATCCACTCGCTGTCGGACAATGCTTCAGCATTCCGTCCCGGAAGCATGTGGGTAAGATTTTCCCTGCTGCGGCTTAAGCCCTGCTTGAGTCTGGTGAATATAGACACGTCATCTCCTCCCGATGCATTGACTGGCATTAAAAAACCGTTCCGGCCATGCTGGGAGGTGCGTGGAATCAGTCAACAAATGCATTGCAATAATCAGTGCATGCCACCTTGGCGGTGTTGGCCCATGCGCATGTCGCGTACTGGTGCCGAAACCGCAAGGGACTCGCCATTCGATACATGCAGGACGATCTCGATCACATCCCCTTCTTTCAGGGAATGTTTCAGCCCCATCAGCATCATATGCATACCACCGGGTGCAAAGGCAACCTCGCCGCCGGCCGGCACATTCACTTCCTGCAACGGAAACATCACCATGCGATTGTCGTCCATACGCATACCGTGCAGATCGGCCGATGCTGCTACGTCGCATGTGACACCGATAAGCTTCACATCATCAGCCCCCACATTGCGCACAAGCATGTAGGCAGCCGTGTTTTGTGCCACCGACGGCACCAAACGCACCCAGGCATTCTTCGCCACCAAATCGGTGGCATATGCTGCCTGAGCAGAGAACACCATCAACATGACCAAAACCAATTTTTTTATCATTCTTCTACTCCTCTCATTTCAGCCAGTGCCGCATCTTCCCGGCAATCACCGCCGGATCGGTTTTCTCATCGAACAGGTCAGCAATCTTGCCATCAGGATTGACCATATAGATAAATGTGGAGTGCTCCACGCTGTAGTTAGTATCGGCCGGTTGGTCTGGCACCGCATAATCTACTCGCCAGCCCGCTGCAATGTTGTCGAGCTGCTGCGATGTTCCTGTCACTCCCACAATCCGCTTGTCGAAAAATGATGCATACTGCCCCAGAAGAGCAGGTGTATCGCGCCTCGGATCAACGCTGACGAACAAGCCTGCCACCTTGTCTGCCAGCGGCGCCCCCACCTGTTGCATGGCACCAGCCATAACGCCCAACGCCATCGGGCAAATATCCGGGCAGTGGGTATAACCAAAATAGACCAGCGTCACCTTTCCGCGAAAATCGTGCAAACTGACCGGGCCGCTTGAGGACTGCAGCTGGAAATCGCCACCCATATCCTGCAGTGCCACAGGAACAGCCGGCTTCTGCATCACTAGCAGCCAGATCGAAATAGCGGCGACAGCCAGAATGGCCATGGCGATTAGCACGTTTTTGGTCACAGCTCTATTATTCATGGTGCGGATCGTAACTGCCTATTCACCCTTTGACCATGGAAGGAGAACGCTTCTGTCTGTTTAAACCAACTGTTTGAATCCTTTTCCTATTACAAGCAGGTGACCGCTTGCGATTTCTCTGTAAGGTTTACACTTTTCGAGACACCAAAGGGTGATGGTATCCATCATGGCGACAGTGAAAAATGCCGACAACCGTTTTCGTGAAGGAGCTTTCCACATGTTCAGGTTCGTGATTCCCCTTCTGTTATGTTTCGGCGCTTCCACAACCGCCCAGGGGGCCGATTTTCAATGGCTGGACGAGGGTGGAACCATGCATCATCTGAACGAGTACATGGGAAAGCCCGTGCTGCTGCACCTGTGGGCATCCTGGTGCCCACCCTGCAGGGCTGAGATGCCGAAATTATCAGCCTGGCTGAAGAAGCACCCCGAAGTCACATTATTGCCGGTATCAGTGGATAATGAGTTTGCCAATGCAAAAGACTTTCTTGCCAGTCAACATATTGTCATGCCAACCCTGCTGACGGATGAGGCACAAGCCATGACGATGGGTGCACGAGGACTGCCTACAACCATCATCATATCCGCCAATGGAAAGACGAAGCAGGGCTTTATCGGTGCCAGAAACTGGCTGGATCCCGACTTTACCGACAAGGTTCTCAAGGAATTCCGGCTCCCGGATAAATAACAATCATGAATCATCGATATTTTACCCCTTCACATCATGTCCATCGCTGCCCATGATACGGCAGCAATTTTTTACACGGCGGAGGCTCCATGCGTTCATTCATCATAACCCTGACAGCTACACTATTACTGGCGGCTTGCTCCAGCGGCAAGATTGAGCAGAAATCGGATGTTGAAGCTGATATCCGCAAAGCCATCCCTGACCTGCAGATTGATGCCATCAAGCCTTCTCCCATAGATGGGCTTTATGAAATCCAGGTTGGCAAAGGCCTGTTCTATACGGATGCGAGCGGCAAGCACCTGATTGCAGGCGGCCATATCTTTGAAACCGCCAGTCATCGTGATCTCACTCGCGAACGCCTTGAGGCCATCAACCGCATTGACTGGAATATCCTGCCTCTGGACAAGGCCATCGTTTCCGGCGATGCCGAGGCCCCGTTAAAGTTGGCAGTATTTACCGACCCGGATTGCCCATACTGCAAGAAACTTGAGAACGAATTGAAGACTGTGCAAGGGGTGAAGGTCTATACCTTTTTATACCCTCTCACCCAGCTGCACCCGGATGCCCGGGCAAAAGCTGATTCCATCTGGTGCAGCAAGGATCAACACCAGGCGATGCTGGATGTCATGCTGGAAGGGAAGGTTTTGCCAGCTGCCACCTGCCAGACCCCGCTTGACGAGATTGCCGCGATCGGCCAGAAACTTGGCATCAATGGCACGCCAACCATCATTGCCGGCGATGGGCGCATGGTAGCCGGCGGGAAGCCGGCCAGTGAACTAAAAGCCTGGCTGGCTGGCAAATAGCAACCGCAATAAAATTCTGAATAACAGGAAGCCCCATGCGTAATGACCGTCAAGCGGATGAACTCCGCGCTATATCCATCGATACCAGCTTCAATCGCTATGCCGAAGGCTCTGCCCTGATTTCTTTCGGACAGACACGGGTGCTCTGCACCGCAAGCGTCGAGGAAAGCCAGCCTCCGTTTCTGCGCGGCTCTGAAAAGGGCTGGGTAACCGCGGAATACGGGATGCTGCCGCGCGCCACGCATACCCGGGGTGGACGTGAAGCCGCTCGTGGCAAACAGGGCGGGAGGACTGTTGAAATTCAGAGGCTGATCGGGCGCTCCCTGCGTGCTGTTGTGGATCTTAATATCCTCGGCCCCCGCTCCATCGCCCTGGATTGCGATGTTCTGCAGGCTGATGGAGGCACACGCACAGCCGCGATTACCGGCTCATGGGTCGCCCTGCGCATTGCTGTAAACAAAATGCTGAACAATGGCCTGCTTGAGCACGACCCAATTCATGGCCAGGTCGCGGCTGTCAGTTGCGGCTATGTCGGAGGGGCCCCGCTTTTGGATCTGCAGTACTCCGAAGACTCGAATGCTGAAATGGATGCCAACTTCGTCATGACTCCGGACGGTGGTGTTATTGAAGTGCAGGCCACGGCTGAGGATAAACCCCTGCACTGGGATCAGTTCATGCAGCTGAAAAACCTGGCCGACAAAGGGATCCGTGACCTCTCATCCCTGCAATTGCAGGCCATAGGCTGAGCGGCATAATCGGCGCATGAAACTCGTCATCGCCAGCAACAATAGCAAAAAGCGCAATGAGATTGAGGCCATTCTCGGCACGCTCGGCATCGAGATTTTACCTGCCGCACGAACAGTCCATGTCGAAGTAGAGGAAGATGCCGAAAGTTTTGCCGGTAATGCTCGAAAAAAGGCCGAGGCATTTGCGGCAGCTAATCAGTGCGCTGCACTGGCCGATGATTCCGGTCTTTGCGTTGATGCACTTGATGGTGCACCCGGCATCTACTCGTCGCGTTTTGCCGGAGCTTCAGCCTCGGATGCCGATAATAATGCCAAGCTATTGCACGAAATGTCCGGCGTTAAGCTGCGAACAGCGCACTTTAATTGCGCTATTTGCCTCAGCCTGCCGGATGGTCGCTCCCTGCTGGCCGAAGGCCGGGTGGACGGCGAAATCGGTTTGAGCCAGTCCGGCAGCCACGGGTTTGGCTATGACCCTCTTTTCTACAGCCCTGAGCTGGGCAAGGTTTTCGCAGATTCGAGCGCGGAAGAAAAAGCCAGCGTTTCCCATCGTGGAAGGGCCTTGAAACGGCTGCGGGATATCCTGTCGACTTCTGATGTTCTCAATGACTGAATGCTTTGACTTGCACTGCCGTGCCTGCCCGCGCCTGGCCGGATTCCTTGACGATGTTAAGGCACAGCATCCAAACTATCATGCCCGTCCTGTCGCTGCCTTCGGGGATACCAAACCACAACTCCTTATCATCGGGCTGGCTCCCGGCATGCACGGTGCAAATCGAACCGGACGCCCGTTTACGGGGGATTATGCCGGTATCCTGCTGTATCAGACTCTTTTCGATCTGGGTTTAAGTTCCGAGCCTGAAAGTTCGGCAGCAACAGATGGCCTTGAACTGCACGGTGTGCGCATCACCAATGCCGTCAAATGCCTGCCGCCCCAAAACAAGCCGGACACCAGTGAAATCTGGCAGTGCAATGGGTTCCTAAAAAAAGAAATCATTGCGCTGCCGGATCATTGCAACCTGATGGCTCTGGGAAAGATTGCCCATGACGCAGTACTGCGCGCCTACGATCTGAAACTTTCGGCACTGAAATTTACGCATGGAGCAAAGCACATGCTTCCAGATGGCCGGAAACTAACCGACTCTTATCATTGCTCGCGCTATAACACCCAGACCAGACGACTTACGCCGTTAATGTTTGAAACCGTGCTAAAGCAGGCGCTCCAGCCCTAACCCCTCGTTCCGGATCCGGATGTGGCCTTGAATTTTTTCATGGCGGAAAAGATCTTGTTTGGATATTTGTTCCGCCCCAGTGAGCCATTGTAGGCGGCCAATGCCTTATCCAGCCGCTTATAACGATCCAGATAATGGCGGATAATGGCGCAGCCATAGCGAATATTGGTCTCGATTTCGAGCAGATTGTCGGTCGGCATTCCCAGTTCATTTTTCCAGAATGGCATCACCTGCATCAGCCCTCGCGCCCCGACACTGCTGAGTGCGAAATGATCAAACTGAGATTCTACTGCGATGACACCAAGGATAAGTTCCGGATTCAGATCGAAACGTACAGAGTAGATATACACCCAGCGGGCAATCATGTTGGCTTCGGCCTGATCCGAAACCCAGGGCCGGATGGTGTGCACAATATCCTTGGTCCACACCACCTGCTCGTAATCCATTTTTTTCGGCTCAGGCTCCGGCGTGAGCATTTTCTTTAGCTCGGCCTTTTCTTCAGGCTTGATATCCAGCAACGCAACATTCTGCTCGACCAGGCTTTTCGCAGAGCTCTGGTTCAGACGCTGCTTGTCCTCAGGGTTGCTTGATAAAAAGAATGGCAACGTGACAACAAATCCAAGCACCATCACACCGGCCAGCAGGGCCTTCGGAGACATCCCGCCCATGCGCCGTCTGAGCTCCGTAGCGTTCAGTGGCTGCTCCCGTTAATTACCTTCAACACGCAATCTGCCACGTTGGATACCTCAGCTTCCTGTCGCTCGCCGCCGCGCAGGCCGAACTCGACGACACCCCGCTCCAGGCTCCTGTCGCCGACCACAATTTGCATTGGCAGCCCCATCAGCTCGGCATCCTTGAACTTAACACCAGGCCGCTCCTTTCGTTCATCCCACAAAACCTCAACGCCGGCATCTGAAAGCTCAATATAGACTGCTTCCGATGCCGCCATTACCGCCTCGGACTGGCCCATGGAAATCAATGCCACATGAAATGGCGCCAGATTCAGCGGCCATTTTATACCGGCCTCATCGTTGCACTGCTCAACGACAGCCGCCACCAGACGCGAAATACCGATGCCGTAGCAGCCCATGGTAGCAACAGCACGCTTGCCATCCTGATCCTGAAATATCACATCCATAGGTTCAGTATAGCGCTTACCGAGTGCAAACACCTGTCCCACTTCAATGCCACGCGACAGGGAAATTGCTGACCCACATTTCCGGCAGGTATCGCCGGCGCGGGTTTCGCGCATATCGACAAATACCGCAGATACCACTTCACGAGACACGGACAGCCCGGTGACATGCATATCCTTCCTGTTGGCCCCGGCAACTAAACCCACTGCGGCACGCAGACTTTCATCAACATAAACGGCACACCCAAGACCCTGCGGCCCGACGAAGCCACTGACACCACCAATTGCCTGGATTTCTTCCTCGCTGGCCAGCTCCACTGTATCGGCTCCAGTGGCATGGATCAGCTTGATTTCCTGCAGCTGGTCATCGCCCCGTACACATACTGCAACAACAGCACCATCCTTTTCACCGCCATGTACATGATAAACCAGCGTTTTGACCAGCAATGCCCTGTCGATGTTCAGAAAAGCCGCCACATCTTCAGCTGAACTGGCTCCCGGCGTGGCCACTTCACTTAAGTCGCCCCCCTCTGTTGTCGGCAACGATCTGTCCGAAACTGCCTTTTCAACATTGGCTGCGTAATCGCACCCCGAACAATGAGCAATTACATCCTCGCCGCTCTCCGCCAGCACATGAAATTCATGCGAATCGCTGCCGCCGATGGACCCTGTATCTGCTTCGACAGCCCTGAATGTCAGGCCGAAACGATTGAAGATTTTCGTGTAGGTGTCGAACATCAATTGATATTCGCGCTCAAGGCATGCGTCATCGGCATGAAACGAATAGGCATCTTTCATGACAAACTCGCGCCCGCGCATCAGACCGAAACGCGGCCGTATTTCATCGCGAAACTTGGATTGAATCTGATACAGATTCATCGGCAGCTGCTTATAAGAGCGCAATTCACGACTGACCAGATCACAGATCACCTCTTCATGCGTCGGCCCCAGGCATGACTCGTGGCTATGTCGATCCTTGAAACGCAGAAGTTCGGGGCCATATTTTTCCATGCGCCCGGATTTTTCCCACAATTCAGAAGGCTGAACCATGGGCATCAATAGTTCCTGAGCCCCTGCCCGGTTCATTTCCTCGCGCACGATGGCTTCAATCCTGCGCAATACGCGCAAGCCCATCGGCAGAAAATTGTATACGCCGGAAGTAACACGACGAATAAATCCAGCCCTTAGTAGTAGTTTGTGCGACACCACCTCGGCATCAGCCGGGTCATCGCGGAGTGTGGGTACGAAAAACTTTGAATAGCGCATGGCGCGAAATCATAGCGAGCCAATCAGCGTTCAGATAGCCCTTCCTGCAGGGATTCAATATCCAGGGTTATCAACCGGGAACAGAATGGGTTATCAGGCCTCGATCCCGAGCCTGTTTGCAACCTCGTGATAGGCTTCTGAAAGGCCTCCGAGATCCCGGCGGAACACGTCCTTATCCAGCTTACGGCCGGATTTGATATCCCACAGCCGGCATCCGTCGGGTGTGATTTCGTCTCCCAGAAGGATCTCGCCACCAGCTTTGCCGAACTCGAGCTTGTAATCGACCAGCTGGATGCCCACGTCGGCAAACATGCGGGAAAGCACTCCATTCACCTTCAAGGCGATATTCACCATGGTTTCAACTTCAGTCCTGGTTGCCCAGCCGAACATCTCGCAATGCTCGACATTGATCATCGGATCATGCAACTCATCGGATTTGTAGAATAACTCTGTCAGCGGATGTGGAAGCTTCAGGCCTTCCTCCAGGCCAAGGCGCTTGCAGATCGAGCCTGCAGCAACATTTCTCACGACAACCTCAACCGGCATCATGACAAGTGCTTTGACCCGCATTTCGTTGATGGATTCACGCTTCACAAAATGGGTTTTGACGTCGGCAGCATGCAGCTTTTCGAAGATAAAAGACGAAATAGCGCAATTCAGGTCACCCTTGCCGGCAATCACATCGTGCTTAATGCCGTCAAATGCAGTCGCATCATCCTTGAACAGCTGAATCAGCTCATCCGAATTTTCACTCGCATAGAGCTGCTTGCCCTTGCCCTCATATTTCAGTTCACCCTTCATCTCAAACTCCATGTTGCCAAGACTCGTTTCGGCAAGCTGCGCAGACTACGAAGCCGCACATCCCCCGGCAAGCACTGCCGTATTAAGAGCTTTGGCAAATCCTGAGAAAAGCTTGGACCAAAAGTTCGGATGCAAATGATGGGGCAGGCTTCGTCTTGGCTGCCCCTTCAATAGGCCGCAGAAAGAGCGGCAAAGTAGCGATTGATTTTGTAGCTCAGCTCGCTGGCATGGGAATGACTGACCGTGCTTTCCATGCCAACGCTGAGATTCAGGCCGATCTCCTTCCACACCTGCATCTGCAGTTTTGCTCCGGTCGTCAACATAACTGATTTCATATGCAAGCCGAAGGCAGATGGGTAGACATTGCCGCTCTGGAGGTTGGTATAGTCCTTGTACGAATAATTTGCATTCCCAAGGAGAGCCATACGGCTCTCGCCAAGGCCCAATGGCAGAAAGGCATTCAATCGGAGGGCGTGTTCCCTGAACTGGCTATCAAGCGCCCTTGCCGCAACTATCGGGTCGGCGCTGCCTGTGTGTTTCGGCTTTTCATCATTGTAGGTGTAATCCAGAGAAAGTGACCCGTTCCAACCCTTGAGTAACGACGGGCCCATCAGGCTTATTCCAGCTCCGACGCCTGTTGAACGGGCATCAAGATACTCCAGTGAGGTCAGGACTCCGGAGACGAGGTAGTTTCTGGTGAACTTCTTGTCCATATACGAAGCGTGCATATTGATCGAATGTCCGGCCGCAAAATGATGGGTTGCGGTAAGCGTCCCCCCCAGATTGGTGGCGAGATTCTGGCTTCCTAAAGTGAAGAACTGGGCATCGCCTTTCAGTTCGACATCATTGGCAGGCGAAATTGCATAAAGCACTGACGGATTAATAAAATGGCCGACAAAATTAAGTTGTTTGGCGGCAGGTGTCCGATAGAAAGTGCCGCTAAAAAGGTAGCCGAGCTTCAGGCGAAGGTGCGGAGATGCCTCGAACGCCCTTGTATTCACTGCCGCAATCAGCGCCAAACCCTGACTGCCACCGGAAACAGCCGTCGTCGTGCCGATAAGGGAGGTGCTGGTGCCGCCCGGGTTGTCATTATAAAATCCTTCGACAGACGCATAGATATTCAGTGGACGCGTAACAGGCTCAAGGGCTTCGATATAGGTCTTGGCAGCACTGCCATAGGGAGAATTCGGATCAATGCCCTGCATCACTTGGACAGCCGAGGCATAGGCGCCATTGGTAACCAGCACCTGACCCAGCTGAAACCGTGCCTGGTCAGCCAGGCGGCTGTTGCCATCGATCAGCCGATGATAAATGGCAGAAGCAGCATCAACCTGCCCGTCTGCCTGCAATGCAGTGGCATACTGGAGCGCCGTTTCATCATCGGCCGGATGCTGGCGATAATTCGTTTCAAAGTAAGGTAGCGACTTGTCTGCGTTGCCGGCAGCGATATAAGCACTGGCAAGTGCTGCCTCAATTCCCTGAATGGGATGGGGTGCTTTGGCAACGATTTCGTAATGCGTGATGGCTTCATCCAGTTTGCCCTGTTGCTGCAATATGGCGCCCAAATAGTAATGCGCCATCATATTTTCGGGATTTTGTTGCAAAAGCTGTCTCAGCTTGTTTTCTGACTGGGCATAATCCTGAAACTGGTAATCCTGAATGGCATCAGAGAGCAGGTCGGCACGCACCGGCCCTGCCGACATCAGGAAAGCAAACACCGCAAAGGCAACAGCAATATATCGCATAATCAAACCCCCTCCCTCTTAACCGAAATGCTTCGATGTATTCTAGAGCGATGGGAAGGGTATGCAAATGCCGTGTGTCGGTTGACTGCGAACCATGACACTCATAATATCATGTTTCAGGTATTAAATGGGCTGGAGGATAGCGCATGAAATCGTTTGTTACCCTTGGTTTGATCATTGTCCTTGGCTTTTTCCCTCAGGCATCCATGGCCAGAGAGCATGCAGTCGCCGGTAATGTAGACTATATCAACGGTGAGGTTGTGGTGATACGAAACGATGGAGAAATGCCGCTTGCCTTCGGCCAGTTGGTTTTTTCCTCGGATACCATCATCACCGGCGAAAACGGGCGTGTCCGCCTGTCGATGCGGGATGGCAGCAGCATCTATATGGCACACATGAGCCGCATCAATATCGACGATTATCAGGTGAAGAATAAATCTTTGGTATCCGGCCTGTTCAACATGCTGTGGGGCAAGGCACGGTTTGTGGTCAATCATCTGAAAAGAATCGATTCTTCGTTTTCGGTTAAAACTTCCACAGCCGTACTCGGCGTGAGGGGAACCAACTTCATTGTGTCGCTGGACAGACCCGCCAATGTAGAAGGCAAACTTAAAGCGGGGGGCATCAAGCCCGACCCTATGCCAACCACGGCATTACTTGAGGATGGGCGCATTGCTGTCAAAGCGGTTCCCAAAGGTGGCGAAATCCTGCTCAAGGCCGGTCAACTTGCCCTCGTAGGCACGGATGGCAAGGTCACGGTGCGCCCGTACACGCCAGAAGAGCTGAAACTGCTTAACCCGGAGTTCTCCGGCACGGCAACTCCCGGGGCATTTGCACCGCCGGTTATTGGAAAGCCAAAGTTCACTGTTCCGGTTGTTGTGAAACCGGCGACAGTACAGATGGGGACGGTCGTCATCGAGACGGCAGGCGGACGAGCAACGCAAGGACTTCCGGTCTCAACCACCATCCAGGTACCGGTTTCCGTGCAACCTCCGGTGATTGTTCAGGTGCCAGCCAACTAATCAGACCCCTGTAAGGAGACCACCATGTCCAACGGGAAGCCCATCCCGGCCGAACTGCGATCATTTATTGCCTCGCAGTTGCTGTTTAAAGCCCTCACCAAATCTTCCATGGATCTGCTCATGCAGGATGGCTTGGTTTATTCCTATCAATCGTCCGAATATATCATCGAAGAAAACCAGAAAAATCCGTATCTATTTCTGATTATCAACGGATCAGCCGAAGCACGCATAAATAAAACGCCTGTCGGCAAGATTGAAGCCGGAGAGCTTGCCGGTGAAATCTCCATGGCCGGCATCAGTCCGCCGGTGGGCAGCGTTGTGGCTGAGAACGAGGTTAAAGCAGCGGCTTTCCCGTTAGCCACGATTGGCCGCATCGCAAAGTCTGACCAAAAATTTTTCCAACGCTTACGTGAAGCTGGATTCCAGCGTATTTCCGGCTAGATAGTTCTCACCATGAATGAAAACTCCGCATCGTATGTTTAGCCCTTTCCAATAGACTTATTCCCCCTTTCAAGCAGAGCCAAGCGAGCCCAGGCCTCGCCAGGCCGATTTGCGTGCACAGGGATGCTTGAAGGGCTAATCTTGGCCCATGGAATGGGCACAGAGCTTTGTTGAACAATACGGATACTGGGCAATATTTCTGTGGACATTTGTTGAAGGCGAATCGGTTTTTATCGCCGGTGCCGCACTGGCTGCAGCAGGCGTACTTGAGCCATGGAAGGTAATCGTGGTTGCAGCACTGGGAGCCTTTGCCGGTCATTTATTCTTTTTCGCCCTTGGCCGCTGGAAAGGCATGGATATCATTCTTGCCGTTCCTTTTCTCCGCACCCACTACCCCAAAGCCAATAAAATCCTTGATGACTATGCTCACTGGTCGGTGTTCATTTTCCAGTATCTTTATGGCACACGCATGGTCGCAGCCGTCCTGTTCGGCTGCTCATCGATCGATTTCTGGCGTTTCTTTTTCCTGCAAATCATCAATTGCATTTCTTGGGCCTTCATTATTTACGGGGTCGGACACATGATCGGTATCGCGATCATCGAAATCCTAGACCACTTCGGCGCAAATGGCCTGGTCGTGGCAATCAGCATCCTCCTTCTTGTGGCCCTGTTGCTGTATCTCCGCTTCGGCCATCATCGGGTTCGGCACCATCTGTCGAAAAACAGTGAGGACCCTGACAATCTGCCTTGAAATGATCTAAACTGACGGTGACGATAGGAGGTTGTATGTCTGTTCGTCCCCCCGCAGTAGCTGGTCAGTTTTATCCGGATAACGCCGATGAGCTGCTCACGTATATCAGGCAGACCCTGTCCCGGTGCTCCACCCTGATCGCCCACCCGAAGGCCATCATCGTCCCGCATGCCGGCTATATTTACTCAGGCCTTACGGCCGCCTGTGCCTATGCGACACTGGATGCCAAACGGGTCCACCGGGTGCTGTTGCTCGGGCCGGCCCATCGCATGCCATTTTATGGCATGAGCCTGCCTGATAGCGATGCCTTTGCGACCCCCCTTGGACAGGTGACTTTGGATCGACAGGCCATGGATGAGCTTCTGGAACTGCCGGATGTTTCATTGAATGCCGCAGCACATACGCTCGAACATTCGCTCGAGGTACAACTACCATTCCTGCAGGCAACACTTACCAATTTCACACTTGTCCCTGTTTGTGTCGGGTCAGCTGATATTGCATCAGTCGCATCGGCCATCGACCATATGTGGGGCGATGAAGACACCTTGATTGTCATCAGCTCCGACCTGTCACATTTTCACACTTATGACATAGCAAAAAATATCGATCAACAGAGCATCGAGAAAATCCTTGCAGGAACACCTGACCTCAACCATGAACAGGCATGCGGAGCGACTCCCGTAAACGGCCTTCTTCTTGCCGCCAAACATCACCCGATAACCCCACATCTTCTGGATTATCGCAATTCCGGGGACACCGCCGGTGACAAACATCGGGTAGTCGGGTATACCTCCATTGCCTTCACGGAAGCAGGAAAGGAGATAATGCATGGGTGAAAAAAGCAATCGTGGACCCGTTATGATTGCGCTGGCGAGGGCTGCCATTGCAGAAAAACTGGAAATAGATTTTGACCCCCCTTTTACTGAAGGTGTGGCCTGGCTGAAAATCAAATCTGCAAGCTTTGTTACCCTGACAAAACAGGGCGATTTGCGTGGCTGCATTGGAACGCTGGATGCTTATCGACCACTTATCGAGGATGTCCGCGCCAATGCGGTTGCAGCAGCTTTTCATGATCCAAGATTCTCGCCATTGCGGGCTGGCGAATTTGATTTGATACGTGTGGAGATATCGGTGCTTTCCGAACTCGAGCCCATGCATGCCAAGAGCGAGGCAATCGCCTGCAGCAAACTGGTTCCGGATCGCGATGGCGTGGTACTGAAATACGGATCCCACCGTGCAACTTTCCTTCCTCAGGTCTGGAAGCAATTGCCTGAACCGGAAATCTTTCTTGCCCACCTCAAACAAAAGGCCGGGCTTGCCGCCGACTTCTGGCATCCGGAAGTGCTATTATATAAGTATCAGGTCAACAAATACCGAGAAAATATCGATCCTGATACGGAGTAAGCCATGGCCAATAAGCATTTCCCGGGCCGCTACTGGCATGCACTCGAAGACGGGCGCATCCAGTGCGATATCTGCCCGCGAGATTGCAAACTGCACGATGGCCAGCGCGGTCTCTGCTTTGTTCGCAAATGTGAAAACAACTCAATTGTACTGACCACCTACGGTCGCTCGTCCGGCTTCTGTATTGATCCGATCGAAAAAAAGCCGCTCAATCATTTCTATCCCGGATCATCGGTGCTCTCCTTCGGCACTGCCGGCTGCAATCTTTCCTGCCACTACTGCCAGAACTGGGATATCAGCAAATCTCGCGAATGGGATAGCCTCTGCGATGAGGCATCTCCGGAAGCGCTGGCCAAAGCAGCCATCCAATACGGCAGCAGGTCGGTCGCCTTCACCTACAACGATCCTGTGATCTTTCTGGAATATGCAGTGGATGCAGCCAAGGCCTGTCATGCGCTCGGCCTCAAAACAGTGGCTGTCACAGCAGCCTACATTCACCCCGAGCCTGCCAAAGAGTTCTTCTCACACATGGATGCGGTCAATGTCGACTTGAAAGGATTTAGTGAAGAATTCTACCACAAGCTGTGTGTCGGCCATCTGCAACCGGTGCTTGATAAACTGGAATACCTGATCAAAGAGACCGATTGCTGGACCGAGATCACCACGCTGCTGATTCCGGGTCAAAATGATTCAGATGAGGAACTCAAGCGCATGTGCGACTGGCTGGTGGAGCATCTTGGCCCGGATGTCCCCTTGCATTTCTCCGCATTCCACCCCGATTACAAAATGATGGATGTGCCTCCAACGCCGCGCACCACCCTCACGCGCGCCAGAGAAATCGCATTGGAATCAGGCCTGCATTATATCTTCACAGGCAATGTACACGATACCGCAGGAGCCACTACCTACTGCCCTGCTTGCGGGACCCCGCTCATTGTTCGCGACTGGTATGAAATTGTTGACTACTACCTCACCGATGACGGCCACTGCCCCGATTGCGGGCAGGCGATCGCCGGTCACTTCACCCATTTCGAAGGGGCTTTCGGCAACCGCCGTATGCCGGTTGTACTGCATACATAACTGCGATAACTATCCACGCGGAAGTTTCGGGAGAATCGAGTTTAATGAACCCTCAAGACAGCTTCTGGCCAAAACAGTTCATTCAACAATAACCATCATATTATGACTCGATTGACTTAGAAAAGTTTTCCGCACACTTTGGGCACATCCCATGAGAAACCATTGCATCTGTGTGACTATCAAAGTAAGTCTCAAGGTTGACCCATTCACCGTTATCATCTTTAATTTTTGTACCACACCATGCGCACAACGGAATAATTCCACTGAACCCCTTAATGGCAGTCTCGATTTTTTTCTGGCCTGCTTTGGTGATCCGTTGAAATACCAGTAACCCTGCGAAGACTATAATTACGGTGATCCCGAAAGATAACCACGCAGCACGAACGAATGGTGCACGAATTTCTTTTAGATCAATTTTAGCAACAATGCCTAAGTTCAGTTCAGCAACAGGCTCATAGGCTGCCAGCACCGTCTCACCACGGTAATCAAGGCCAACAACCGTTCCTGACTTCCCCTGCAAGGCGAGACGCATGGGCTCTGCATTGTTCGCATCAAACGGGACAGGACGCAGATTATTCATATCGTCATGTCGATGATTTAACAGGAATACGATCTGGTTACCCTCAAGCTTGGCAAGGGTAAACTCTCCTGTATTGCCGAATCCTTTAAATTGCCCGTGCGCTTCCCTGATCTGACCAAGTGTTACCTGAAGCGCTTTCTCTCCCGAGTGTTCTTTGCCAAAGCGTGCTACAGCTTCCATAAGGCGGGCCTGACTTTGGACAGTCTCAACAAGGCGTTGACGCTCCTCTTGAAAGCCCGCGTTGTACAAAATGGTAATTCCTATGCCCAGTGCAATTATCACAGCCAGGATCATAGTGACCATCAAATAGACGCTGTTCCTATGAATATCCCCAAGAATCATGCAACCACTATAGCGCTGTTCATACGCTAAAGTCGAATGGCCACTATTGCTCTGAAGGAGCTATCGAATAACAGGTTAAACTGAAAGAAGGCGATCTGTATCGCGTGGCGGGCTACTCTTGCTCTGGCTTCCTGTTGTACAACATATCAATGATATCCGCATAGCGTTCCAGAATAACCCGGCGCTTCAGCTTCAAGGTTGGCGTCACCATTCCGTTGGCCTGCGTCCATTCCTCATCGACAAAGGCAAAAGCCCGTACCTGCATGTAACTGGGAAGATCGTGCCCGTCTACATACATCCGTTTGAGGGTCCAATCGTAAACCAGAGTATGCTCGCGCCAGTCGGTCGGCAATGGACTTTTCTTGTCCTGTCGCCAGGCAATGGCCAGCGCTGCGGAATCCGGCACGACCAGAGCGGTGACATATTCGCGCTGATCAGCAATGACCATGGCCTGCAAAATGCACGGAGCCTGAGCAATGTGCTGCTCAATTACCGCCGGCGGCACATTCTCGCCATTGGACAGCACCATGATTTCCTTCTTGCGATCAACGATTTTGACAAAGCCATCGGCATCAATCTCGACAATATCGCCCGTGGACAACCAGCCATCGGCATCTAGCACCCTGGCCGTTTCCTCCGGATTTTTCCAATAGCCTTTCATAACCATCGGACCACGTGCCAGCAACTCCCCGTCTTCATTCACCTTCAGTTCCACACCCGGCAAGGCCGGACCGACAGTATCGGGCTTGATTAAACCCCGTCGATTCACTGCCAGCACAGGCGAGGATTCGGTCAGGCCGTATCCCGGCAACACGACGATGTTGGCGGCCAACAGGAAGCGGGCAATATCGGGATGTAATGCTGCACCACCGGAAATAAAAGCGCGGATATGCCCACCCATCTTTTCCCGTAACCTTGCATTGACCAGTTCATCAAGCATTGACCAGACGCTGGCCTTGATGCCAGTGAGCGCCTCACCCCGCTGGGCCAATGCGAAACGTTCGGCACCCAGCTTCTGGGCCAGATTGAACAGTGCCCGCTTGATTGCCGGTCCCTCTTCCACTTTGGCTTTTACCCCGGCATATATTTTCTCATACAGTCTTGGCACGGATATCATCACTGTTGGCTGCACCTCGGGCATATCACGCATCAGCGTGGTTACGTCCTCCGCATAGGCAATCTCGGCACCGCAGGCAGTAGGCAGAAAATGGCCAACCGTTCGCTCAAAGGCATGTGAAAGGGGGAGGAAGGAAAGAAACAGATCGTTCTCGAACACTGCCACCCCGCCAAGGCCGGCAGCCACATCGGCCAGCAGGTTTCCCTGCGTAAGCATCACGCCCTTTGGATGTCCTGTGGTGCCAGAGGTATAAATCAGTGTTGCTAGGTCATCACGTCCGGGACAATCGGCCTGCAGGCGGCCATCCCATGCTTCATCCCCGGCAATCGCTGCCAGACTCTCGCTATCACCACGCAATGGAATCACCGGCTTGTCGTAATTGGCGACCTTCTCCCTCTGACCTTCTTCAACCAGTACCAGCGATACTCCGGCATCATCCAGTACATATTGAACCGCCTCGCAAGGATCTGTGAAATAGGCGGGCACAGTCACCGCACCCAGCCTGAGTATGGCAAAATCAGCGATAAACCACTCCGGCGAGTTATGGCCGAGTATGCCCACCCGATCCCCCGGTTTGATGCCCTTGCTTTCCAACCATGCAGCAACGCGCAACACCGCATGCTGGGTACGAATCCGCGACCATGTCTTCCAGCTCCCATCCAGTTGCCGAAAACGCAACATCGGTTTATCCAGCCAGGCAGGCGGTACAGCGAGAAGTAAATCGGACAGGCAGGAAGCCTTATTGGCCTGATCCAGGCCAGCGCAATGCTCGACAGCGAGTTGCTCAGGCAAAGTCATTAAGAAGCTCGAGATTCTCGGGAATATCGAACCCCAGGTCGGCCATTTTCTGGCGCAGCTCGGATCGCTTGCGGTCGGCAAAGTAGCGCAACAGCCCTCCTCTGAATGGCGGAAACCCAATACCGAAAATTAATGCGGCATCCAGATGCACGGCATCACCAACCACCCCTTCATCCAGGCAGCGCAGGGCTTCCACAAGCATGGGAATCAGGCATATATCTACGATTTCACGACCGGACATGGCAGCTACGCTGGTGCCCAAATCTGCATCAGATTCATGCTCGGCGGGTGCCGCAATGTTGAGATATTGATCAAGGCCGGGATTCACCCCCTTCTGCTTTCCTTTTTCATACAGAAAGAAGCCGCCACCGGATTTTTCGCCTAGCAGGCCATCCTTGACCATGCGCCCGAACCATACCGGCATTTCAAACCGATCCCCGAATGCATCGCCAAGGTGCTCGCCGACATGATGGCAGATATCGAGTCCGACCCGATCGGCAAGTTCAATCGCTCCCATCGGCATACCGAATGTTTTCAGCACCCCGTCCACATGCTCGGGCCTCTGCCCACCTTCAATCAGGCGCAAGGCAGACGCCATGAACGGCATCAGGCAGCGGTTCACCAGAAATCCCGGCTTGTCAGCCACAATGACCGGATATTTTCCCCATGATACAGCCAGTGCTGCAGTCGTATCGATGGTGGCTGCACTTGTCTGGCTTCCCGCCACCACTTCAACAAGCGGCATTTTCGGAGCCGGATTGAAGAAATGAAGGCCGGCAATGCGTTCACCACCCTTTCGCCTCTGCTGCATATCCGAGATGGATAGCGATGAGGTGTTGCTCAAAAGCAGCGCATCCTTCGGCACTTCTTTGCCGACCTCCAGCCACAGCGCCCGCTTGATTTTCAACTCCTCAAGCACGGCTTCTATGACAACATCACAATCCTTCAGACCGCTGGTATCCAGCGTCGGCCTGATTCGTGAAAATCGCTCCCCATCGCGCACAGCTAACCTGGCCAGTCCCTTGATACCCCTGCCAAGGGGCTCGGGTGCCACCTCATGCAAATCAACCTCGGTATTGCGTGCCGCCACCCAGGCGATACCGCTTCCCATCACGCCTGCGCCATACACGGCAGTTCTTTTCACTCTCCCTGCCGCTTCGCGACCTCGCAGAACCGCCGGCTGCTTTTTCAGCGCCTCGCCGAGATGAAAGACCCGAATAAGATTCTTGCAAGTGGGTGTCACGGCAAGGCGGCCAAGCGAATCGGCTTCTCGCTTAAAAGCCACGCTGTCGCTTGCGCCGATCACCTGCTTTAACAGGGCAATGGTCGCCGGCACGGCAGGATAGGCGGATTCAATTTCCAGATGCTTGAGGCGCCCTCTGGCACGTTTCTCAACCTGCTGGAAAAAAACCGCTCTGGCAGGCCACAGATACAACCAGGCCGGCTTGAGACTGCGCCTGCCAACCTTGCCCCGTTTGGCCACGAAGGCCACCGCAGCGTCGATTTGCTCTGCTTCGCAATTCAATGCTGCCAGCCCGATGCGTCTGGCCCGGGCAGCATCCACAGCTCGCCCGGAGAGAATTATATCCACTGCTGTCAGCCAGCCGACCCGTTTGGGCAGACGCACACAACCGCCGAAGCCCGGATGGATACCGATTTTTATCTCGGGCAGGGCCAGTTGTGTTTTCTTGTCATTGACGGTAACGATGTAATCGCAAGCCAGTGCGACCTCAAGGCCGCCCCCCATGCAGGCACCGTGAACCACGGCAACAGATATCGACGAAAGCTTCTCAATGCGATTACATATCGACTGTCCCCGGCGGGCCAGCTGGGTGGCCTGATCAGCATCAGTCGCAGCTGCAATCACATCCAGATCAGCGCCGGCAATGAAGCAACCGGGCATAGTGCTCTCCAAAATCAGCACCTCGGGCGGTTCGATCTCCAGCGCATCGAGATGTTTCTCCAGACGCTCGATACATAACTCATCCAGCACATTCACCGATTTATCCTTACGGGCGAAAATGAGCCGTGCTTCCTTCTCCTTGCGAATCAGCTGAATCACTTCCATGGCTCACTCCCGAGCAGAACCGCGCCACCCTGCCCACCGCCGATGCAGAGCGTGCCGACTGCCAAACCGCCGCCGGTATCGCGCTTGAGTTGATTGATCAGCGTCAGAATAAGGCGCGCACCGGTCATGCCGACAGGATGCCCCATGGCAATCGCCCCGCCATGCACATTCAGTTTGTCCATATCCGGCGCGCCCACGGGGGTGCCGGAGCCAAGATTGGTCTTGGAGAATTCCTTCGAATCCATGCCTTTGACACAAGCCAGAACCTGGGATGCAAAGGCCTCATTGATTTCGATGCGGGCAATGTCTTTCATCTGCATGCCGCGCGCCGCAAGCAGTTTGCCGGTCGCATAGACAGGCCCCAGCCCCATGCGCGCCGGATCGCAGCCGGCATAAGCCCAGTCATGCAGGTAGCCCAAAACAGGCCATCCCTCGGCCTCGGCTTTTGCACGGTGCGTTAACAGCAGCATAGCTGCTCCATCGGTGATCTGGGAGCTGTTGCCGGCTGTCACCGTACCCAGCGGCTTTTCGAATACAGGCCTGAGCTTGCCCAGCGCTTCCATGCTCTGGCCACCGCGAACACCTTCATCGCGGTGCACCGGCGTATATTCCTTGGGAGGGAATACATGCATCACTTCTTCATCAAACCAGCCGCTTTGCCATGCGGAATCGGCGCGCAGATGGCTTTGCAGTGAAAACTCATCCTGTTCCTTGCGCGACACTCCGAACTCGCGCGCCAGCACCTCGGCTGTCTGCCCCATATTCAGGTTCACGGTCGGGTCGGTCAGCCCTTCGAGCAGGGAAATACGTGGCTTCCACGGCGCCCTGGCGATCTCCGCGAATACGGCCATTTTCTGGCTGAAATTTTTTGCGCGCGGTAACTTGCTCATGGCACGGCGGAATTCATCATGGAAGAGCAGCGGCGCATGGGTCATCGACTCGACACCGCCTGCCAGCACCACCTCTGCCCTGCCGGATGCGATCTTCTCCGCTGCGTCGGTGACCGCCTGCATGCCCGAAGCACAATTGCGATGCACGGTGTGCGCCGGGATGACGTGTGGAAGTCCGGCAGTCAGGGCAATCACGCGAGCAACATTGGCCGCCTCCGCAGGCTGGATGACATTACCGATGATGACGGTATCGACATCTTCCTTGCTGAGCAGCGAACGGGTCAGCACCTCGCGTACGGCCATGGCGCCAAGATCCACAGCACTCAGATATTCGAAAACGCCCCCAGCCTTGCCGAGCGGCGTGCGGATGCCCGCAACAATGACAACCTCCCGTCCATTGCTCGCGGAGGCACTTTTATTCGCTGGTCTGGCTATCCCTTTTGCCGCCGTTCCGGTTGTTGCCATGCAAGCTCCCTGTGCGTCCAGCTTCAATCACCTGAAGTGATTCACATGCCTAGGTTTGTAGTCCAAATCAGCCCTGTTAGCAAGACTACAGGCTTGATTGATTGGTCGTTAAAGACATAAACAAATTTCAATGATGATGTAATATAACGACGAATTAAGCGGGGCGCTGCTGGGGTAATCACTGCTTCAGCGGGGGAGGTGTATGATCATATCCTAAAAGATCGGATGATAGGTTTCGGCCAAAAGACAAATCTGACTTGCCCGTAAAGGGCAGCATCCATTTTTACGCCATGCGAAATAATTGCATTCGCCCTTATCGGGCATAGCTTGGATGAAGCATCAACCTTATTGTGAAGCGTTCAGATTGTTATGATCCGCTCATTAACTTCCCTGGAGGCCTGATATGCAGAAAATATTTTATGCGGTTCTTTTAGCTCTTTTATGCAACGTAATGCCTGTTCAGGCTTTTGGTTTAAATCCGCTGGGGTTTGTAAAAGATGCAGTGGAGGCGGCGGCTGAAGACCGAAGTTCAGCGGATATCGGCAAAGATGCCAAAATCAAAACGGCCATTGTCTCAAAGATCACAGACCAGATGGGCTCTGATGTCGTTTCAGTATCCACGGATGTCTATGAACAGGATGTTATGCTTACAGGAACTGTCGAAACCAAAAAACAGAAACAACAAGCCGGAACAATCGCGGAATCGGCAAAAGACGTCAAAAAGGTTTATAACGAAGTCATTGTGCACAAGAAAACTGATAAGGATAAAGGTGCTGTCAAAGGCTTTGTAGATGATGCAGTCATAGAGAAAAAGATTAATGCCCTGCTGTTGGAGGGGAAAAACGTGAATGTCACTAACTTTCGTTGGCGTTCCGTCGGCGGACATGTGTTCCTGTTTGGTCGGGCCTTATCAAAAATGGAGTTGAACAAAGCGATCAATATCGTAAAAGGTATTAAAGGTGTTTCGATGGTGACCAGCAGGGCCAAGATTAAACCAAAATAACTCTGTTTTGTCAGGCGCCACTTCGGATCGCGTTCGCCAAACCAGAAGACGCTCGTGTAGAACGTTATTTGAGGTCGATAATAATGAAATCAAACGGTATAGGTGAATGCTAGCAGCAGCCGTGATTATCAATGATCGAATGATTACAATTTTATCCAAAAAGGGCTCTGCTTCCTTATCATGCCTGACCAAATCAAACGGCGGTGTCCAGCCAAGAGTGGTCAATCGACTGGAAAACGCCTCTTATCGCCAGGCTAATCGGACAGCCCCAGCACATCCTGCATATCGTACCAGCCGGAAGGTTGACTACGCAGCCATGCAGCGGCGCGCACAGCTCCCTTGGCGAAGACCATTCGATCGGACGCGACATGATTGATTTCGATAAGCTCCTCATCCGCAATGAACATCGCCTTGTGTTCACCCACGATATTGCCGCCGCGCACAACTGAAAAACCGATACTGCCTTCTTCGCGGGCGCCTGTGATGCCGTCGCGCACCCGCACTGATACATCATCGAGATTCACATCCCTCCCTGCAGCCAGGGCCTGCCCCATGGCAAGCGCAGTGCCGCTGGGCGCATCAACCTTGTGCTTGTGGTGCGCCTCGAAAATTTCAGCATCATAATCATTGCCGAGTACAGTTGCGGCTTGGCGAATCAGATTCAGAGCCAGATTCACACCCACGGAATAATTGGCTGCCATAACCACTGGCGTTTCGCTCAGGGTGTAGCGCAGGCGCTCTAGATCGGCCGGCTCAAAGCCGGTCGTGCCGATAACCATGCCAATGCCTTGTGCAGCGGCATATTCGGCATTGGCCAAAGTTGCTGCAGGCGCAGTGAAATCGATGATCACATCGGCCTGCCCGCAGCTGGTGAGATCATCGCTGACCTCCAAACCAAGCGCGCCGATTCCAGCCAGCGTGCCGACATCGGTACCGACAAGGGGAGATCCGGCTCTCTCGGTTGCCCCGACAAGCGTAGCTCCTTCCCATTCACTCACTGCACGGACCAGCATGCGTCCCATACGCCCGGATGCTCCGGCAACAATCGCGCGCAAATCAGCCATTACTTCACCTCACTGGACAGATCATCGAAGAAATCCTTCACCTTGCCAAGAAATGAAGAGCGCTCGGGATATACCTCATCCCCGGTCTCCTCAGCAAACTGCCGCAGCAGCATTTCCTGCTTGGCAGACATTTTCTTCGGTACGGCAATCTGTACCCTGACATAAAGATCGCCCTTTTGGCCTACCCGCACATCGGGTACGCCATGACCGCGCAAGCGGAACACACGCCCGCCTTCGGTACCGGCAGGAATCTTGATTTTGACCTTGCCATCCAGGGTCGGAGCATCCACTTCCGCTCCCAGCGTCGCCTGCGGGAAGGTGATCGGCATATCACAGTGAAGATCTGCCCCCTCACGCGTGAAAATGGCATGCGGCTTAAGCGTAATCACCAGATACAGATCACCGGCAGGTGCCCCCTGCGGACCAACCTCGCCTTCGCCACCTACGCGAACCTGGGCCCCGTCATAGACACCAGCCGGAATCTTCACCTTCAGATTCTTCTCTGTTTTAACGCGACCCGAGCCTCCGCACTCAACACATGGCGACTCAATACGCGTGCCCGAACCATGGCAGGTCGGGCAGGTTCTGCGCATGGCAAAAAAGCCTTGCTGCATTTGCACCTGTCCATGACCACCGCAGGTTGAGCAAGGTACCGGGTTGGTGCCCGGCTTAGCGCCGGAACCCTTACACGGTTTGCATGCAATATGTTTTGGAATCTTCAGTTCGACTTCACGGCCAACCGCGGCTTCTTCCAAGGTGATATTCAGGTTATAACGCAAATCGGCGCCACGGGCCGCTCTGCGCTGGCCTCCGCCACCACCGAACATTTCCCCAAAAGCATCGCCGAACAAATCTCCGAAATCACGGAATGCATTGGAGTCCTGCGCGCCACCACGGCCCCAGAAATCATGCATCTGATCATCGACGCCGGCATGGCCATACTGATCGTACCGGGCGCGCTTGTTGGCATCCGAGAGTACTTCATAGGCTTCGGTTATTTCGCGAAAATTTTCTGCCGCCTTGGCATCATCCGGGTTTTTATCCGGATGATATTTCATGGCAAGCTTGCGATACGACCGCTTGATGGCGTTCTCGTCGGCATCTTTGGCGACACCCAGCACTTCATAATAATCGCGTGTGGACACGTCTACTCCCTATCCAACTAAAATGTGAAAAGGAGCGGGCTGTTAGCCCGACTCCTCTCACCTGTTATTCCCATACCTGTCAGTATTGTCGGGAATTACTTCTTGTCTTTCTCGTCAACAACTTCTGCATCAAGGATATCGCCATCCTTGGAGTCATCGCCTGCAGACTCACCGGAAGCTCCTTCTGCAGCTTCAGACTGCTGCATATCCTTGTAAATCGCCTCTCCGAGCTTCTGTCCTTTTTCGGCCAGATCCTGTTCGGCCTTGGCAATTGCATCAGCGTCACCGCCTTCAATCTCCTTCTTTAAGGCTTTAAGGGATTCTTCGATGCTCTTGCGAGTCTCTTCATCCACCTTGTCGCCATGCTCCTTCAGCGATTTCTCGGTGGAATAGACAAGCGCATCGGCACGATTCTTTGTTTCGATGCTTTCCTTCAGCTTCTTGTCTTCCTCGGCATGCGCCTCTGCATCCTTCTGCATATTCTCGATCTCTTCCTTGGACAGGCCGGAACCTGATTCAATGCGAATCGATGTTTCCTTACCCGTGCCCTTGTCCTTGGCATGCACATGCATGATGCCGTTGGCATCGATATCGAAGGTCACCTCAACCTGCGGCATACCGCGTGGTGCCGGTGCAATGCCTTCAAGATTGAACAGGCCAAGCTGCTTGTTGGCAGAGAAGATATCGCGCTCACCCTGTGCCACCTTGATCGTTACTGCCGTCTGGTTATCAGAGGCAGTCGTATAGGTCTGGCTCTTCTTGGTCGGGATGGTCGTGTTTTTCTCAATAATCTTGTTGAAAAGACCACCTTCAACCTCAATACCGAGGCTCAGCGGGGTCACATCCAGCAACAGCACATCCTTGACGTCACCGGTCAATACAGCGCCCTGGATAGCGGCACCGATCGCCACCACTTCATCAGGGTTCACACCCTTGTGCGGCTCACGCCCGAAGAACGACTGCACCTTCTCCTGCACCAGCGGCATACGGGTCTGGCCACCGACCAGCACAACCTCGTGGATATCTGCTGCCTTCACACCCGCATCCTTCAGGGCCTGCTTGCACGGTTCCAGCGAGCGCTCAACAAGATCCCCGACAAGGCTCTCGAACTTGGCACGGGTAATCTTGATCAGCAGATGCTTGGGGCCTGATGCATCAGCAGTAATAAACGGCAGATTCACTTCCGTCTGCTGGCTGCTGGAGAGTTCGATCTTGGCCTTTTCAGCAGCTTCCTTCAGACGCTGCAGAGCCAGTTTGTCGCTCATCAGATCAACGCCATGCTCCTTCTTGAATTCTTCTGCCAGATACTTGATCAGCACCTGGTCGAAATCCTCGCCACCCAGGAAGGTGTCGCCATTGGTTGACTTCACTTCGAACACGCCGTCACCGATTTCCAGTATGGAAACGTCAAACGTACCGCCACCCAGATCGTACACAGCGATCAGATGATTCTCCTCGACCTTGTCCAGGCCATATGCCAGAGCAGAAGCAGTCGGCTCATTGACGATACGCAGAACATTCAGCCCGGCAATGGCGCCGGCGTCCTTGGTTGCCTGACGCTGGGAATCATTAAAATAGGCAGGCACGGTAATCACCGCGTCCGCTACTTTTTCGCCCAGATAATCTTCGGCTGTTTTCTTCATCTTCTGCAAGACGATCGCACTGATTTCCTGCGGGCTCATCTTCTTGCCGTCAACCTCGACCCAGGCATCGCCGTTGTCCGCCTTTACGATCGGATACGATACAAGGTCACGATGATGCTTGGCTTCGGCTGCATCAAATTTACGCCCAATCAAACGCTTCACTGCGTAAAATGTTTTATCGGGATTGGTTACCATCTGCCGTTTGGCCGAAGCTCCAACAAGCCGTTCGCCATCTTTGGTGAACGCCACAACCGATGGCGTTGTATTATCGCCTTCGCTGTTCGGAATCACCTTTGCCTTGCCGCCTTCCATCACGGCAACGCAAGAATTGGTTGTACCGAGATCAATACCTATCACTTTAGCCATTTTACACTTCTCCTGTGTGCCTCCGGGCACCTAAAAAATCTTGGTATATGCTTTATGGGGTCGCTGAACTGTCATTTCAACCCCTGAAAAATATTTGCGGGTGGATTAATTCGCCGGGCCGCTGGACACCAGTACTCTGGCAGGCCTGATCAGACGGCCATGCAGCGTGTAGCCCGCCACATGCTGCGCAACAACCGTTCCGGCAGGCTCATCCGAAGGCATCTGCGACAAGGCTTCATGGAAGTGCGGATCAAAATCCTTCCCCAGGGCATCAATGCGTTCAACCTCAAAGCGTTTCATCATCTCATGCCAGCTGTTTAGGGTCAGCTCGATCCCCTTGCGTACAGCAGCCTCATTGCCCTCTTCCACCTCAAGAGCCCGCTCAAGGTTATCCATCACTTCAAGCAAAGCCGTGGCAAACTTTTCGATACCAAACTTATGTGCGTCAGCCACGTCACGCTGGGATCGCTTGTGCAAATTGTCCATTTCGGCATGAGCTCTGAGCACCTTGTCTTTCAGCGCGGCTATCTCCTCATAAGCTGCCGCAAGTTCGGCTTCGAGGGCCTGAATGGCATCAGTTCCCCCTGCTTCTGCAGCCACATCAGCTACCGCATCACCTTGACCCTCTTCGAGCTTCTTTTTCTTACCTGTCAATGTTGCCTCCTAGCATTCTACTCACCCATTTTGCTGTGCAATCCACGATCGGCATCACGCGCTCATATTGCATGCGCCGGGGCCCGATGACCCCAAGTGTGCCGACAATATTGGCAGGCCCTTCATATCTGGAGAGCACCACCGATACCTGCTCCATGTTTACCAGCGCATGTTCGCTGCCGATAAACACCTTCACACCTGTTTCCGCGCGTTCAACCTCTTCCACGAGATGCAGCAGATGTTCCTTTTCCTCGATCGTCGCCATCAGCGACCGAACCGTATCAATGACTGCAAACTCCGGCATCTCAAGCAATTGTCTTTGCCCGCTTACAAACAAATCATTCTCGCCCTCTGTAGGGGCATCCGCCCAGCGATTCAAGTCCTCAAGCAGATGACGAACATGCAATCGATCATTTTCCATTTCGAGCCGGAGTCTTTGAACGGCTTCCTTGAACTCACAATTACACAACAACTCACTCAAGGCTCTGGCAACATTGTGTAAATCATTATCGCTCAAACCTGCCGGACGACTCACCAGCCGATTCTGCACATCGCCTGTATCTGTCACGATAACCGCCAGAATGCGTTCTAAAGAAACGGGTACGAGTTCGAGCCGGTGAATGCGCCGGGGCTTTCGATCCCGCACCCATACCATGCCGGCAAAATGCGTAAGGCTGGCCAACTCATCCGTAGCCCGCTGCAACAGCCGCTGCTTATCGCTGACATGGCTGAGATCCCTGCCCACTGCCTGATCAAGCGCCTGACTCATGTTCGGATCCACAGCCATCAGGGTATCGACAAAATAACGCAGGCCAATATCCGTCGGCACTCTGCCTGCGGAAGTGTGGGGAGAATAGAGCAAGCCCTGTTTCTCCAAATCAGCCATAACGTTACGAATCGATGCAGGGCTGAGATCGAGCTCGCCCTGTTCAGCCAAAGTGCGGGAGCCTACAGGATGCCCGCTTCCCAGATACGCTCGGACAACCTGTCCGAGGATATGCTCATGTCTCTCTTTCACTGATTGGAATGCCTTACCATAAGGTTTGGCACTCTAGCGAAGAGGGTGCCAATGACAATGATACGGGTCAGGCTTTAAGCGGATAAAAAGTTCAGGAATCCTGCGGAGGCGAGAATACGAATGGATCCGCATGGATGTTCTGCATCGAGGCTCCGGCCAGGAAACATTTCTGGCGCAACGCATTCACAATGGGTGGATCACCGCACAGGAAAACACGATAACCGCTCAGTGAACCGAGCAACAATTCGGGCAAATCGACGATATTCCCCTGACGCCCGCCTGCTGGCGCATCACCATGCAGAACACAGGGAATATAATGAAACTGTTCGTATTGATCCGCAAAGCCATGCAGAGCATCTTCGAGATACAGGCCCGGTGCTGCCAGACTGGCGTGCAAAAGATGAATCGGCCCCGTATGTCCCTGTGCCAGGACATCGCGAAGGATGCCGTATAAAGGAGCCAGTCCAGTACCTGTTCCGGCCAGCAGCAGCGGCTGCTCGGCAGCCCCCGGAATATAGAAACAATCGCCCGCCGGGCCAAAGAACTGGAGCTCGTCACCTACGGCCAGCTCGTCAAACACCCAGTTACTCATCTGGCCATCAGGAACGCGCTTGATATGCAGTTCGAGATAACCGTCCCCCGGAATACTTGCCAGCGAATAACTGCGAGTCAGTTCATCGGTGGGTCGAACCAGATTGATAAACTGTCCGGCCTTATACGAAAAACATTCAGGCTCCTGCAGGTGTAGACGAACAACCGATTCGTTCAGCACATCCTTGGCAAGCAGTTTGACCGTATGCCTCGGTGAAATCACGGACAAACCAATGCTCATATCCTCTGTCGGCTTGCACACACAGGCAAGAAAATAGTTCTGCGCCTTCATCGTATCTTTCAAACCCTGCTGCGATTCAGCTGTCGGGGTGCCTTCAATCGCCCTGATCATACAGGTCTGGCAAGCTCCACTCTGGCAGGAAGATGGAATCAAAACGCCATGCCGAGTCATGCAATCGAGCACACTCTCGCCCTCAGCGCAAAAAAATTTGTTTCCTTCAAAGTTGATTGTAGGCATGGCTATTTCCTCTTACAGCAAAGTATTGTTCATATTCAGCAATGAGTGAACATCCAACAAAGGAACAGGGCACCCGAATGTTACCGGATGCCCTGAGTTTCAATGGCAGAGTTTCCCTAATGGAAAAAAACTCTCTGTTAGCGATCCAATACGTCGGCGCGTGTGCTTTCAGCTACGCCGATAATGGTCTGGATCAGGTTTTCCGGCACACCCAGTTGGGCCAGGGTTGCGCGCAGATGCATCAGAATGTGATCAAAATGGGAATCATCCAATCCCATCTTGACCAGATGCTTGTGCCCTTCGCGCATATCCTTGCCGGTATAGCTGTGCGGGCCACCCATCACCATGGTCAGAAACGCTTTCTGCTTGGCTGCCTGTCGCTCCATGTCGACGCCCTGAAAAAAGCGATTGACGTAAGCGTCAGCCAGCACACGCCGATAAAAAACATCAACAGCCGCATCAACCGATGCTGCGCCTCCAATCTGATCATAAACCGAAGGCTCTGCTGCCGCTGCCGGAGCATCGTCACCTGCCACATCGGATGTCAAACGGCCGGCCATGGAGATGTTCGACAGCACGAGAGGCAGCACCAACCCCAGGACGGCAAACAGAATAAATGCAGGGATAAATGTTTCGAGATGCATATCAGCGATCCAGAACGTCGGCGCGTGTGCTCTCCGCAACACTGATGACAGTATCGATCAAATCCTGTGCAACACCCAGTTCAGCCAGGGTAGAGCGCAGATGGCAAAGAATATGATCGAAGTGGGCATCATTGAGCCCCATCTTGACCAGGTGTTTGTGCCCTTCACGCATATCCTTACCGGTGTAACTGTTAGGCCCTCCGGTTACCATGGTCAGAAAGCCTTTCTGTTTTCCTGCCTGTTTTTCCATGTCCACGCCTTCGAAAAAACGGTTCACATAGGCATCACCAAGAACCTTGCGGTAAAAAACATCGACAGCTGCATTGATGGCGGCCTCGCCACCCAGTTTCTCATAAACAGTACTCATCAGTCCTCCTCCTCTATCCATATAATATCCATATCCCAATAGGTGTATGAAGAATGCAATATTAAACATGCTGGACAAAACATGTCAACCGCATCTATCATTTGTTCATGCAATTAACCACCTATACTGATTACTCCTTGCGTGTATTGATTTATCTTGCCTCGCATGATAACCGGAGAGTCACTATTACCGAAATGGCTGACGCCTATCAGATATCTCGAAACCATCTGGTCAAGGTCGTACACCAGCTTTCCCAGAATGGCTGGATTACCACCATTCGAGGCAAATCAGGCGGCATGCACCTGGCCTTCCCACCCGAGCAAATCAACATTGGCACCGTGATCCGCCAGACAGAGCCGCACATGAATCTTCTTGAATGTTTCGACAAGGAAAATAACCAGTGTTCCATTGATCCTGTTTGCAGTTTGAAGCGCATTTTGTATCAGGCTCGCAAAGCATTTAATGAGGTGCTGGACCGGCACACACTAGCTGATGCGCTGGGCCCTCACTCAGGTGAAATTATCAGTATTTTGGATGCGAGTATCCTGCAGGCAAATCTGAAAAGGCACCCTTCAGAAAAAGAGGCCGCCGCAGCCTGATCAATCCTGGTTAGCCGCACGCAACTGCTCATTAACCGTAAGAATCAATAAAATCGGGGTCGTCTGCAAAACAGACAACCCCGATTGATGCATGGAAAAAACAGAACTACTTGAAGTTCACACCGCGAATGATTTCTCTTTCACAGCATAATGTACGGATATGACCGACCAATTGATGAATTTCCTCTTCGGTGAAGGTGTCCCCCCAAGCCGGCATTTTCACTGACTTATTGACCGCCGGACCACCAAACTTGATCGCCTTGTATATCTCGGTATTGGTGCGAGTCATCATATATTTATTATCGCTGTGATCGCGCGGCCGGACATTCATGGCCGGCACATTCACGCCATCACCCTGGCCATGCATGCCATGGCACTGCATGCAGTAGCTTTTGTAGTTGAGGTAAGCCTCTTCCGCATGGAGCGCAGGTGTCGCGATCAACATCAGGGCTGCAGTCACAAATATCATGCTAGTTAGACGCATTGAAATCCTCCTTGGAAAGCAGAATCAGGTAATTAACAATTTTTTCCAGGTCATCCGGCTTAACATTGCCATTCGGCATCCAGATTTTTGGGTCCCAGTTTTTGGGCCTCTTGATGTAAGACAGCATAAATGCAGGCTGTAATCTGGCGCCAGCAGTATACAGCTCAGACCCGGTATAGCCGCCAAACCCGGGCTCGATCTGATGACAGGAGAAACAACCATAAACCTTGTCGATCAGGACTTCTCCCTTTTCCAGACTAACCTGCTGGCTTTTATCCAACATCATTCCGGCTATGAGGTCGTCGTGAGGTTTAAGCTCCATCAAGGCGTCTGCAACAGCCTCTGCCTCCTCTTTTTTGAGCTTTAAATGTTGCAGAGGTTTAAGCACCGAACCCCAAAGAACATCATACTTTTGACCTTTCTTTGGATCCAAATTTTTGGGTGTTGAATTAATTGTACGCAGATAATTCACACCCGCCGGCCTGATTCGCACCGGTTTCTGCAGCCATTCCACCAGCCATCCCCGTCTGAATTTATTACCGGCATAGAACAAGTCAGGTGCATCCCGCTTCCATAAATCTTTAATTGTTTGGGGGGCGGGGCCGGTAAGGTTATGACACGTTGAACAACGCTGGTTCAAGATGTTTGCACCCATGTCACCGGCGCTGGCAAGCGCCGGTGACATGGCTACAGAAAGAATGGCAAGCAACAAAAAGCGTTTCATATTCTCTCCTAGTTGTGACGGCTGCCGCGTTTTTGGGTGGCCGGCTTGGTACCACGCAACTTCGGCTGCTCAAACAGACCATAGCCCTTTTTCATCGACTCGGTGTAGAAGAAATCCGGATCGAAATCCTTGTTCTTCCAGACATACCAATCATCCATCGGCGTGCCTTCATATTCCTGTACGGTAATAGGTCCGCCCGGGAACTTACCGCGTGCTGTCACATGTTTGTCCACATGATCATGGAAGATAAAACGCCCCTCTTTGTGATTGGCAGTATAGATAGCATCGTAGCGCTCGCCTGGCCCAAACAGAATAGTTTCTGACTTATATGGCGCTGCGAGCGGTAGACCATCTTTATGGGTAACAGTCCAGTCATGCCCATGGATATGCATCGAATGAATAGCACCGCCAGCACCAAAGAGGCGAACACGAACCACATCACCCGTCTTCAGGCGAATCGGCTGGGTATAAGGGAAAGATCGACCATTCACGCTGAAGTAGTCTTCAACATCGTAGGGCGTGGAGCCAGTGCCGTACTTCTCGGCATTGGCCGATTCCCAGGTGGACATCATCATCAGAACTTCGCGGTTGACCTTCTTCTCGAGATCAGTCGGATGGGCCGGATCGATAATGATCGGCCCCCACATGCCACGAATACCGACATGCTCGTTCACGTTCACATGGCAGTGATACCACAGCGTGCCGGGCCGATCGGCCTTGATTTTGTAGGTAAAGGTTTCGCCTGGCTTGATGCCCGGCTGGGTAATGTCCGGCACGCCGTCCATGCGCCATGAATTCATCTGGTGAAAACCATGCCAGTGAATGGTATGTGCCAGCGAGGTGTTATTGGTTACATGAATGACAAGGTCGTCACCCTCTTTGGCATGAATGAGCGGACCGGGAACCTGGGCATTAAAGGCAAATACCTTGTAATTGAGATCAGGGGCAACAGCGAGTGTAACCTCATCAATGGTCATGGCCATTTCGCGCGTTTCTGCTTGGGCAGGCATTGTGGCCATCACCCATGCACACATCGCAAAGAACGGAATAAATAATATTTTGCTGAATTTCATATAACAACCTCTCTGGATAATGACTCCCAAGCATCCATTGCATACGCCGCAAGGCATGGTCAGCTTAGTATGATGCATCCTACCTATATCTTTATGCTTTGTTAAGGGTTGATGAACAGATATTCATACAGACAGTCGCATTTTTATGTCCACCATCTTTCCTATTACTCAACCCTCTATTATCTCGTCTTCCTACCTTCGTTCATATCGCCCGGAAAATGGAGGGGCCGGCCTGGCCCTCTCCATGATATTCAGGGGCTTCATTACCGTGGCAGAATATTGTCGCCTTTACCTGCTTTGGGATCGGCATCAGGGCTGTTGATCAATACCGTGATCGCACCGCGCAAAGCTGCACTCATCGTATGATCGACAATGGCATTTGCTGTTGTGCGATCAGATGGGGAAACAATATCCATGGCGGATGCTGATGCGACAGGCAAGCCATAGGTCTGCATATCATACAGCACATTCTTCGGACTGCCGTTCGGGTAGACACGATCCCAGATGCCGGCAATCGGATGGGCTGCGACCGGCATATTGATGTTTGCATTCACATAGTAAATGCGCACTCGCTCACCCGGCTTGGAGTACAGCATGGTTCCGGATGCTTTCGGATCATGTACGGGATCGTAATTGAAAGGTTTGCCGTTGATCAGCGCATTGGTCCAACCCTTGTTTTCCAACAGATCGGCTACTGATGTGCCTGCAGGAAATAGCTGTGACTGAATCAATACATATTCGCGATCTGGTTTGGGGAATGCCCTGGTGTATTTCTTCGGGTCAACAATGATCACGCCATACATGCCACGGGCAATGTGCTCAACCATTGCGCTGGCGCCACAGTGATACATATAAATGCCGGCACGCTTAGCCTGAAATTTAAAATGCTTGCTTTGGCCCGGTTTGACAGGCGCAAACTCTTCCAGCACATGCACTTCGGCAGCATGGAAATCCATTGAATGTGAATTCTTGTTGGTCTTAGGATTTACAAGCGTGAAATCGACGGTATCGCCTTCTTTAGCGCGCACAACCTTACCCGGAATGGCTCCATCAAAGGTCCAGGCCGGATACTTATCCCCATTGTTGTTGATCACCACTTCAGTTTCCATGGCAGTCATCGTCACCTTGACGGTTTTAGCCAGCGCCATAGGGGCACTAAGGCCCACAATCATGGTAATCGCTGCACATGAAAGCACTCCAGTTTTGAATAGCTTCATAAATTTCTCCTCCTCATTTTTAGAACACCCATCGCTGGGCTTTGCGGTTATCTGATAAGATCAGTTTGACCGCCATGCCGCAGTGTTCATCGCGACACTGACACTCATTTAAGAGTATCTTTTCAACCTTCGTGCTTGCATTTGCAAAGCTTGCGAAGGTGTTTAACGAGATCATTGATCTCATTATCTGTAAAAGTGCTGTCCCATGGCGGCATCAGAGAAGACTTGTTGATTGCGAGCCCCCCCTCCTTGATAACCTTGAACAGTTCTGCATCAGTACGGCTACTCATCGACTTGGCATCGGTATGATCCCGTGGCTGCACCGACATATCCTGAATGTTTGCTCCCATGCCATTCCCGGTCATGCCATGGCATTGCATGCAATAGGTTCGATAGTTTTCCGATGCAGATTCAGCAAAAGACCAGGTGGGAAAAAGAATCAATGAAATCGCTAAAATAAAAGAAAACTTATTCATCGAAATTCACCTCTGAAAGGCCAATCAAGTAATTGACCAACTTCTGCATGTTGCCGTCCGGCACATGCTTGTTAGGCATCCAAATTTTCGGATCCCACGCTTGCGGACTGCGTATGTAACTAAGCATGAACTCAGGAGTCAGGCGCTTGCCTGCTGTGTAAACCTCCGGCCCGCTAACGCCCCCATATCCGGGCTCAATCTGATGGCAAGCCATACACCCGTAGATCTTATCAAACATCATTTCACCAAGCGGACCGGGGGACATGCCAGGATCATGTTTCTCAGCCCTGATCAGTGCGTCCTTCGCTTTCATGGTGGCCAATGCCGCTGCAACAGCCTTGGCATCATCAGCATTCAAGCTTATGTGAGGTGAAAGGGTGGACTCGTCTACGACATCACGCTTTGGTCCCGGCTTGATGTGCTGCATATAAAACATACCGGCTGGCCTGATACGCGCGGGATTCTGCAACCACCCCTCGACCCATTCCTGTCGATATTTATTTCCGGCGTAGAATAAATCAGGACCTTTACGTGCCCACAACGCACCCAAGGAGGCTGGCGCCGGGCCTGTCAGGTTATGACAGGACGCACACTGATTTTTTAAAATCTCTGCACCCATTGCGTTGGCCGCAGAAGGGATGAATATCACCAGAAGGGCGAGCATGCCGGAGATTCTATTCAACATATATAAAGCCATGGGTATTCTCACTTCGTTCATTCATGGCCTCCTTCCACATATGCTGTATTTTTTATACATCTTCTAAAAGGTGTAAGTTGCCCACATGTTATAAGCTTGTCAAGACCCATTCATTCAAATCAGAATAACACTGATTTTCCCTTTCGTGGCTAATACCGCACCAGATTTAGAAATACGATCGAGTACCAATAGTTAATGAACAATACGGCCACCTATCAATAACCAAGTGAATGATTGCCCGTCGCATAATCCACGTTACAATCCAGCTTCTCATTTTCTAAAGCCTTGTTGCAGGCTTTCATCTCTTAAATAAAGGTGCTCCAGCCATGCTCTCCACATTGCAAGACATGTTTAAACCTCGACACTTAGGTCTCATTGGCCTGATCGCGTTGGCATGGGGCTATATGTCCCTTTTTCGCTACGACAGTTACGGCATTGAGGAAGCAGCGGCACTCGACCTGCTAATTAACTGGTCGATTATTCACCAGATAGCCAGCCCGGTTGCCTTGTTTGGGGTTCCGGATCTTCGCGCCATTTTCTTTATTCCACTGGATATGTATTGGGCTGGCAGCTTGCCAGCTGCCAAGGTTTTCACCATGTTCACGCTTTTTGCAACCTCCCTCCTTCTTTATCGCTGGAGCGAGAAAGAACATGGCGGGGAATCGTCCATGATGGCTACAGCCCTGTTGCTGATTTCCCCGATTTGCCTGTTGCAGACCGATGCCATTGGCAGCGGCATCTTTTTACTGTTCTGCTTTACCGTGGCTAACTGGCTTGATGATGGCATCCGCGAAAGCAATCAGTTGTTCCCGAGCTGGTATTTTCTTCAACTGCTGATCACCGGCATGGCAATCAGCATGCACCCAATGGGCCTGGCCATCCCTCTGGTGCTGGCCTGGAAATGGCTGCGCGGTTCTGCCGACAAACAAAAGGGCATACGCCTGATGTCAGGCATTGGCATTGTAACCGTGCTGATGCTGTTTGTTCGCTGGGGCTGGTACGGAATCGACGCAGCTGCAGCCAACCCGCTTACCATTCTTGCCGACAGCATCCTGGGCTCGCCTCTGTTGCACGAACCAAGCTGGGGAATCGGCCTTATTATTGCCGATATTCTACTAATCGCCATCGGCATGCATGTATACCGCAAGGCCGATAACTCATTAACGCTTATGTTTATCGCAGCCAGCCTGATCGGCTCATTGCACGCCGACCACGCCTGGACCTTGATCGCATGGGCCAGCACCCTCTATCTTGGCCTGCCACTGCTGATTCAATTCAACGAACGTTTCGGCTGGCGCGGCCTTGTCGGACAACGCGGCCTGCTTTTAATTGTGGTTATGCTTATTGCAACGGTATCGATGATGAATACCCGCGCCATCGGAGCCATTGGAAAACAACACCTTAAAAGCGATACCGATATCGTAATCTCGATTCTTGAGCGCGAAGCAACTGATACAGAAAAGCCATTTATGGCTGCCAGTCAATGGCCTGCCCGCACCCTTCTCGCCTGCCGTCGGGATGTATTGCCTCTGCCTCCAGCCATGGAAGACACGGCTTTATTCGGACAGAAGATCAAGGGCGTAACCCATTTCGCATTTAACCCGCAACTGCCTTCCCTGCATGGACTATCCAGAAATGCCGCAGCGCTAAGCGACAAACTGGAAACGATCGCCTTGCTTCCCGGAGGTGTTGTACTTAAGGCCAAGTCACCTGCTGCGCATAAATAACCACTTTTAGAAATACCCTTATAAGACGCAGCGGCAAACAGTCGTAGCACGTATCTCCGATTTTTAGCTGCTTGAGTGGCAGCCTTTGGCTAAAAACAAGTATTGGGAAGTTAGTTTTATCCGGCTTCCAATTGCCGCAGGATAGCCCTAGCGTTTTCTTAAGGAGATTTACCATGCCGGAAGAGATCAAACCAATTGCGATCAACGCCTCTGATGTTCCCCCACGTTCTAAGCGATCCTTGTATCCCCAGAACTTTGCATCACTAATGGTTGGAAGAGAAAAGCGCCAACTAGGCGAGTTTTTTGGGATTGAAAACTTTGGAGTTAATCTGACCAGCTTGGCTCCAAATGGGATTTCTTCTTTGCGCCACACTCACTCAAAACAGGATGAGTTCATTTACGTCCTACATGGGAACCCAACACTAAAAACCAACGAAGGCCGTAGCCAGTTGCTTCCTGGTATGTTCGCTGGCTTCAAGGCTGGAAGCGGAAATGCCCATTGTCTAATCAATGAGACTTCAGAAGAGGTTGTTTACCTGGAAATTGGCGACAGAACAAAAGGAGATGAGGTGACCTATCCTGATGACGATATCCAAGCGGTATTAGAAGAAGGAAGGTGGCATTTCACCCATAAAAACGGTGCGCCCTACTGATATTGTTCATTGCTGTTAATGCCCGCCTTCGAGCCGAATCAATCATTCGGTTGATCAGATCCACCTATGGAATTAAAGGCTGATTAGAAAATCAGCTTTTCTTTTTGTGCCACATGGAAAAGAACAAGGCTAATGAGAACCCGAACAAGCCCCCCATCAAACCCAACCCGCCAAGCGCCAGTGCGACAAAGACAGAGATGGGTGCCTCACTCATGGTAAAACCACCTGTCTTAAACTGGAGAAAGGCATAAACCACCAAAGCCAGACCGACCAGCATAGAGAGGCTGTAGACGCGCATCTGGCGTTTCCATGTCTGCTCCAGCACCTGCCTGCGGCATGCGGGACAAAGGCGGACATTATTCCCGGACGCAGCAAATTCAGCATCACAAGACATACAAGTATTCATTATCACCCTCGCAGATTCAGTTTTCCATGATATGCACAGCGATATGTGCCATTCATAAAAAAAGCGGGGGGCTCAAGGCCCCCCGCTCCAAACACTTACACCAACAGATTACTGGCGGCTTGGTGACCGCGGGTTACCCGGAGTCGTAGGACGAGCCAGTGTCAGGAATGCTGCCACATTGGCAATATCTTCATCCGTCAGATTCCTGGCTACTGCACGCATCTGACCCATAAAGTCATTCACGCGCTGAGTGTCTTCCCTATCTGCAGCCTCTGCAGCGGTAAGATTCTTAGTGCCGAATGCATTTCCGCCATTACGGAATGATTCCAGTTCATGCTTGAGATATACATAGTTCTGTCCGCCGATAGCCGGATATGAACGGCCAGCTGAACGACCATGGAAACCATGGCAGCTCTGACAGGCAGGTACGTTATGATCTGGTGCGCCATACTCAGCAATCATCTTACCAAGGCTTGGATCGCCAACGGTGGCGCCATCGCGACGCAGCTGGTCAAGATTGGAGCCGATATAAGGGGTTTTCAATGTATGCACATAGGCAGCAAGATCTCGTTTGTCCTGCATGCTCAAGCCCTTGGCGATATCGTTCATCTGATACATGGTATCGTCGGTACGTCTATCTTCCGCAAAGTCCTCCAACTGCTTGAGGACATAGGTATCAATCTGATACGCCAGACGAGGGGAGCCCACCTCATCATTACCCAGACCATCTGCCTGGTGACATCCCTGACAAGCTGGCACGGCGTCGCCCTTGCCGTTCTGATAAATAATGCGGCCATTGGTAACATTACCAATAGCTTCTTCTGCGCTTACAGCGGCTGGCGCTGCAAACCAGGATGCAATGGCCACCAAACCCATAGTACTAATCACACGTTTCATGCATTTCCCTCCTATTAATTAATAACTTTATTACTTCTGCTTGTTGATGGCCGAGACATACGTGACGACCGCAATAATAGCCAATGCGGCAAAGATGATGCCGTAGGCTTTCACTACATCACCAGTCTGGAAATTAACTGAAGCTTCTAAGAAATGAGCTACCATAAAAACAACCTCCCTAAGTGTCTAAAAAAGGCATCCTGCACGCCGGATTAAAAAAGGCAAGCCGGAAATTCATCTTCCCTTCATATTTCTTATCTAGTTAGGAGCAATCAGCAAAGCTCCGCTCAGAAACACGAAAACTCTTACCACAATGATACCCCTGCTTTGTACGCGGTGATTCTGTCGGGCATTATTTTTCTTCGCAAGCAATCGTTTTCCTTCCTGAATCTGCAGAACGTACAGAGAGTACAAGGTCAGAATAAGAAACAGATGCGTCCAGATCAGGAAAGAAAACAACTCACCTTGATCGATCAATCGATGCTTCCAGTCGTGGGTCATGTAGAGCCAGATCGGGAAGAGAACATCAAACATCATGATTGCCGCCATCAATGAGATATGCACTTGCTTCTTTTTGCGAAAAGTTATGGCCAATGCCATGACTGCAAAACTGATAAGCACTAAAATCACCGATAACGTCATACCCGCAACCTAACGCGGATACTGGTTCGCGCCACTGCTCCGATTTCCACCCCAACCTTTGATTATCCCATACTGTCAAAACTGGAGACTTGCTTACAATCCCTGCATCGCTAGCCTGCCAGCGCATGACAAATTCAGCTTCCCCAACCGATTCTCATCACGAACATCGTTATCTCGTAAAATTCCTTATCATGTCAGTCATTTCCTTTTTCATCGGCACCGTACATGGCTTGCTGCAAGTCATTCCATCGGTTCGTGCCTGGCTTGATTCGATAGGCAGCCCATACGGCGGCCCCGGACACATGATTGACCCGTTGGCTCACGCCCACATCAATCTGGTTGGCGGAGTAACCATTCTGGGAATGGCCGTAACCTATTACATGTTGCCAAAAATTACCGGCAAACATATTCATTCCCACAAGATGGCCGAACATTCATTCTGGTGGACGGCTATCGGTGTGAGTTGTTTTTACACAGCTTTGCTGATTTTCGGATTTATCGAAGGCAATCTGTGGCTCACCGATCCGGCCCAGGTTCCGGCAGTCCACCGGTTTTACGGCCCGGTTATTTCCGTTTCTGCAAGTATTCTGGCCGTCGGGTTCTGGGTTTATCTGGCAAATGTCATGTTGACACTGAAGGACATTTACCGGAATAAGGCTGAATGACCGAGAGTACAATGCTTGATTGCGGATGCCCGTCTGTATATCCGGAATGGGATAATAAGGATGTGGATCTCGGCGCGTGGCTGGTGCATGAACAGAAGGCTCCAATGTTTTTTCACATGCCCATTGGCTACGAAGCATGTCTGGATCGACAACATAAGGATATTCGCAGGTTAGAATTAAGCGAACGTTGGCCAGGTTTCTGCCTGACCCAATCAGCCATGTTTCGCGGCCGCATTCTTTGTCCGCTGGCAGAAGACAGCTCACCAGCCCGCAATACTTATCGCCTGCCAAACCCTTTCTATGTACGTACCCGCCTGTTTCACGGAGATATAGGAGCTATCAGGGGGGCGATTCGCGAGATGCAGTCGCAATTGCTCGATGAGGCCAGAATGCCTAAGGAACTATATCTGAGCTACCTGACCTGTCCTCGCTGTCAGGAAGAACGTGGCGGTACCCGCATCATGCTTCTCAGACACTGGATCAACAGCAAAAAACTTAAGGAACGGATCGAAAAATATCAGAAGTAACGCTGAACCCTGCCAACATTCGCTACCCGTTCACAACCAGCAATTTCTCAGTCGCTTTTCTCATCCCGTTTGAAATAGGCTATCAGGTCTTCCCGGTCGCGCTTTGCTATCGGCGGTACAGTCATGCTGGAATTGGGTTTTATTTTGCGTGGCCCTGACAGCCAGGCATCAAGTGCGGCGTCATCCCAGCGCTTGAAGGGCACCCCGGTTATGGTAGGCGCACGATTATATATTCCCTTCAGGGTCGGACCCACGCTTTTCGATGCCTGATCCAGATGATGGCATGGCATACAGCGTACCTCCGCCACTATCTTTCCACGTTCTGCATCTGCAGCCAGGGCCGGAACTGTGAAGATGAATACCCCCGACAACATTGCGGCATGCCGGAGAATCTTACGCATCATGGGGCGACCTTTCCCTTTGACGGGGCTAGCGCAAACACAAGCTCGGCATGTTCTCCCCTTCGCTGCAAACGAACATACAAGTGCTCATTTTGTATATCACTGACAGGTAAGGCCTTACGGTAAACACCCAAAGCTCCATCCGGCATAGCCTGCTTCCAGCCGCCGGAGTGCTCTGTTCTCACATCCACCATTAGATCCGAGGTGAACCCGCGCTGCTGGCGATTGGCAATCACAAGAAACTCATTCATTCCGGGGCGTATCACCGTCGGCCTGGTTTCAATCTGCACACTCAGGTCCTGCCACTTTTGAGCCGGTGGCGTCCATGAATTCTCATCAGCACAGGAGATGAGAAGAAATGGTATCACGATACCTACACATAGCTTCATCAGAGTACTCATGGAAGATTCTTCCCGGCATGGTTTTCCAGATAGCGGCGTATGACAGCGATATCGGCAGCAGGAACTGGACCCAGGCTGCGTTGGATGCGATGCATCTGCATGCGGGCAATCACATTGGGCCATTCAGATGCCGGGTGTGCGGAAGGCTGAGCAGGAGCATGACACTCCGAACAATGACGGGCGTAAACCTGAAAGTCGGCGCTCGTAGCATCCGGATAAGAGAGGCCATCTCCCTTTTCAGGCACATCACAGGAAACCACCATCAACGCTGCCAACAATAAAGTCGACGAGAAACCCATCATTTAGGCATATCGATATCATCAAAATCATCATTCTCTTTATCACTATCCAGGCGCCCGGCCCGGTCCGAGCCATACAATGTTGTGGCGAAATAGACAAACAGGCCGGCAATAAGGGCATAGACCGCCGCTGCCACAAGCCCCCATGAAAACCACGGGCGAGGATTTTCCGGCCTATCGCCCCAGAACGGCAGGGTCAGTCCGAATGCAACCAGGAGAACCATGATAATAATACCAATAAACCAAGCCGGCACACGCCTCTGGGACTCGGGGATATTCTCAACCAACTCCCAGTCTTCCATGCCACGCTTGTTCAGGCGTTCTTCATTCGAGGCATATCCAAAATTGTCTTCCGGTATGACCCCCCACTCCTTTTTTACGGCATGGGTCGGGCGTGCTTCAGGCCCCTCATGAGCCGAATCGCTGTTTTGATTAGATTTTTCTTTGTCAGACATAGTTCCTCACCTTAACACCCGGAAAGAATCATTATAGAAAAAACAGGAAGTGCATCCCAGTTTCTCGACTTCTATCTCCAGGGTGCACACACATTCCGTGCAACCCCGTTTTTTCACCTAGTCTAGCTTGCCCGGCTTCCAACCCGCCCGGCATAATGTACAACGTTAAAAACCCTGGACCAGCCGCTTTCGGATTCAACAGTCACCTTGAAACGATACAACCCGGATGGCATATCCGCGTTGATATGCAGCATCACATCCTGACGACCTGCACCATCAAATCCCAACTCTGATTTCTCCAGAGAAAAGACCTTGTCATCCAGACCCAAAACCCGGATATGCATCATTTCAGGGCGAAACAACTTATATGCAATATTGATGCGGTAATCCAGCATCTGGCTATTCTGCACATCCTTGACAGGCTCAACGGTAAAAGCGGCAGGTTCATAACTGTACAAGCCGAGACCAAACATGGCTGCGCCGACTAACGTCGCCAGCGTTACAGCCCTTGCCCGTCCAAAGAAAGAGCCGAGTGCACCCTTATATTTACCCTTCCATTCATCGCCAAAAGCAAGCCTCAGCAGACCAGGGCCCTCAAGTTTTTTGCTTTTGCTGTGCAATTCATCGCAGGCCACGACACATTCGCCACAATTCACACAGCTATCAAAAAGTTCCGGTTTGCGCGGATCAATTGCCAGAAAACAGGAATCGACACAATAATGGCAGTTGCTGCAGTGATCAGAGCGGGAAGCATCGTAGGACACATGCAGCGTATCGCGGGTCTTGAACGAATGTTGCCACACACGGTAAATACACATGTACTTGCACATCAGATGCCGGATCACAGCAATATCCATCAGCATCACAGCCACGCAGACAAAATAAATCCAGTGCAGTGAGCCAGCCAGGCGCTCGTCATACTGAAATGATACAAACGACCAGATGGCCTCGGGCGGATAGAAGTAAAACATCGGAATCAGTGCATAGAACATGGCCGCGCCCAGCAAAGCCGCCCCCAGAATCAGATAATTCAGCAAGACCTGTCGCCGCACGGCCACCTTCATGATGGAACCGCTGACATCCATCATATTTGCCCGACGACCGAGCAATCTCTCCGTTAACTGATTGGCCCACTCAGATACGGTGTTCTGTGGGCACATCCAGCCACAAAACACAGCCCCGACAAGTGAATACATCATGATTAAAAGGCTGGCGACAAATATCCAGAAACCGAGAACAATCAGCATATCGGAAAACCAGATCTGGCGATCCAGAAGAATAAATCCCCCAGCCTCGGGATCAATGCGGAACAGGCCACTGGCCGGAATAAGGATGAGAATTGCCAGAGTAGCAATCTGAACATAACGCCGCATCGGATGTAGGATTTTAGCTCCGGGCACATGTTCCTCGACAACAGGAATTTTACTGAGCGCATCATTGGCGGATATCGGTGTTTCCATATCTGAAATGCTATCTTTCACGCACATCAATTGCCAGTGGGCTCAACGACCTCAACCTGTCACGCCAGACATCAATCGCGGGAGCATCACCAGCCTCCTGAGCCAACCGAAGCATCGACCGGACAGCCCCTTCATGGTCGGGTCGCAATTCCAGAACCCGCAGCAAAGCCTGTTTTCGACTCAACCCAGCCGGCGCTCCATGCTCCAGGCTATCAAACATGCGATCAGCCAAGGCAAAGGCAGGCCAGCGATCCAGACTGTTGGCGCGGCGAGACAATCTGGCCCATTTTACCACCTGTTCTTCATCTCCTGCCAATTCGGCTATCCACAGATGCACATCAGCTCCTGCCGAGGCCCATGCCCGATGGAATGAATCCAGATCAGCATCCCTGATTTGCCAGACTCGATCAACCTGATCAACCCCCTGGCGCCAGGACAACAGCCATCTCCACATACCAATCGCATCCATACCGCGATAGCGAACCTTGGGCAGGGAAAACTCAATCACTGGTGCCCATTCATCCTGCAGTTGCACACCCTGAGCTGAGAGATCAGGGATTGGGCCCCAGTATCGTCCGAGCCATGTCCAGAAGCCTTCACCCCCAGTGGCATCCTTAAGCGCAGCATCCGACATCCGCCCCCGTTTGCGCATCATCTCCGCAGCAGAGCTAACATCACCGTGTATGCCAACCAGTGCGACACGATAGCCATCGACAAACAACATCGTCCTGTCAGGGGTGTCCCCGTTTGCAAATGCCTGCCTGAAGGTCTGCATCACTACCTTCAGCGAATCGATATCGAACTGGTTCAAGGCCAGCCATTGCACAAAAATGCCACCATCATTCAACCGGTCTCTGGCACGAGAAAACTGCTGCAGGGACAGGAGATTTGCACGGCCAACCATATCAGGGTGGAATAAATCACCGATAATGACATCGTAGTTCCTGCGCTCTGAGCGCAGAAAGCGTCTGGCATCATCGTGCACAATGCGCATGCTCTCTGCCACATGCCCATTAACCTGGGTGAATGCATTGCGGGCGGCATCGATCGCACCCTGAGATAATTCAACGGCAGTTCGATCCAGTTCAGCATAAGGCAATGAACCAGCAGCGGTAATACCAGTACCCAGTCCGAGAAGAAGCAGCGATTGAGGATGGGGATGTAGCAATAATGGCAGTCGCGCCTGATTCTTCTGCACGGTTACAGCTGTCGGATCAGTCGATGCATCCATGCGCTGTAAATCAGAAAGCAGTAGTCGCTGCCCGTCTGCCTGTTCCACGACATGCGTCAGCGCCACGGCATCCTCGTACACGGACAAGTCAGAGCTCGATAACAACGAAGGAAGCAAGGCGGACACTGGCGGCAGCAGCCGGACAGGCCATGCAATAAGCAACAGCAAGGGTATGCTCAGCCAGACGACGCGTCGCTGCCCTGCCCAACGCAAGCCGCAAACCAGCAGCAGAAAGGCAGCAATTATCATAGAGCCGGCTGTTCCCACCCATGGCAGAAGAACAAAACCTGCCACCATCGAACCTATGGCCGCACCTATACTGTTTGCACCATACAGCCAACCTCCGGACACAATGCCGGAGGCCTGACTTCCGGAGTCAAATCGGCTGGCCAGCAGCGGCAGCCAGGCACCAAGTGCTAACGTGACAGGCAAGGTGCACAACAGCACGACACCACCTTCTTTAATCATGGCTTGTAACAGCGAATTGAATTCAGCCTGATTTGCCCACTGACTTATGCCCGGAAGCAGATACTGCCCACTTAAAGCCAGAACAGCCGCACCGATAGGTAGAATGGGGAGCCATAGATTCGGTTTGAGTTTGCGAGCGATCAGGCTTCCAAGACCAATGCCACTCAGGTAGACCAGCAGCAATACGGCAAGAATATATTCGGTGCGCAGCAACACCATGCCGTACTCTCGTGTCCAGGTGATTTCGAGCATCAGAGCAGCAGCACCAATGCCCGCATATGCTAGAAGGTCTGGCCAGGGTGGGCGTCCGTTTCCATGACTCACGTCCGGCACAGCATCCTTTTGAGCGCGAGTTGCCAGCGCAACGGCCAGGCAGGACAGGAGCAATCCCAGCCCGGCCACACACCACATCCCTGCCCGCCAGCCCAAAAGCGGCAGCAGCAACAATGGCAATACTGCCCCTATTGCCCCCCCCACTGCATTGATCCCATACATCGAAGAGAGCGACAACTTCAAGCTCTCGGCTGCACGCAAGGCCATTGGAAAAGCAAAGCCCATCGCAAGTGCTGCCGGCAACAGTAGAAGCAGGACAGCCACCGACTGAATCGCCTGCCATTGCCCCAACGGCATGCCGGCACCAGCAGCAAGTAACATCTGATCCAGCCAGGGCATACCTATTGGCAATGACAACGCATACAGAGCTATTGCTGCCTCCAAGCCAGCCAGCAGCAATAGCGCCTGCCGCGAGTCATAGCGACTATACAGCCTGGCTCCCAACATGCTGCCAGCACCCAATCCTGCCATGAAGGCAGTGACAGTCAGGATCACACCAAATATGCTGACACCAAACATCAGAGACAACATGCGCGTCCACAGAACCTCATACGCCAGCGCAGTGATGCCCGTGCCGCCATAAACAAGCAGCAGCAAACCACGTGACCAGTTATTCATGCCTGTCGGGGATGCATCGATTCAAACCGCTACGACTTCAGTATGGCCAGAACCAGACGATCGAAGTGGCCGCATGGACAGCGGCCAGTGTCAGGCTTAATCCGGCAAAAATCATATGCGGGATAAACACGTTTTTATCGAAGGCGACCATGGCAATACCAAGGCTGCCGGTCAGAAGAAGCAAAACGAGTAATGAAATACCCATGATAAAGAGGATTTGATGCTTGCGTTTTGCTTCAATCTTTCGTTCCGGGCTTATTTCGATATCACTGCTAAATTGTTGCATCACAGCTTCGGATGACTGCTCGGCTGCAACAGTATTGTTTGCTGGAGCCTCGGCCTGCGCTGCCTGGGGAATGGTTACAAGAAACCCCAGCATGCCGAAGATTAATAGCAGTTTTTTACTCATGCGTATCATCCTTCTCCTGATCCCGACGCATGGCATTTCGCCAGTATAAAAGGGCGGATAGAATCATTGGGGCGAACACGAGGAAAAAAAGGAATACGAAAATCATCCAGGGTGTATCAATGGTTACGTGCAAAAAGCGATAGCTATCAAGTGCCCAGGCAGAGTTTGAAAGCAACAGACTTCCGGCCATTAACATGACATGCATCCAGTATTTCATGGTTTTTTCTCCTTGGGCTGGGCATCCATAGCACAGCGGAATCCGAAAAAATCGGAGGCGTAATTCGGCATCGAGTAATTGCGATGGTAGGTGTAACTTGAAAAAGGATCGCTCTTCCAAGATCCACCACGCATAACGAAATAGATCAGACGCTCCTTCTCTTCCGAGCCTGCGCTATAACTCTGATCTATAACCTTGGCCTGAAACACTTCATCCTTTGCATCCGTTCCAGGATACGGTTTAAACTCATCTGCCACCCACTCCTGAACATTGCCCGCCATATCCATTACGCCATAGGGGCTTGCACCATTGGGGTAGGCATTCACCTCCGTGGTATGGCCAACATTATAATAAGTGTTGAGATTTTCGGGATGCATCACGGTTCCCCACGGCCAGGGGCGCGCATCTGTTCCCCGAGCGGCCTTTTCCCACTCAGCCTCAGTCGGCAACCTTTTCCCGGCCCAGGCACAGTAATCGCGGGCATTATACCAGGACACCATCGTCACCGGGTTCAGGGCAAGCCCCCGAGGGATACGACCATCCTTCCAATTCAAAGGCGGACGATAGTGTCGGGACGCAATAAAACGAGCATATTGCGCCTGTGTCACCGGAAATTTGTCAATTTTGTACGCAGCCGTCCGCACCTTGTGAGCCGGTCGATTCTGCTCATTGGTACGGGGGTCATCACTGCCCATCGTGAATATGCCGGCTGGAATAGAAATCATCCATGAAACATCGCGCCACTGTTCCTCACTCAGTAAGGCCTGTGCTTCACCCGGAGTATAGGAAGGTCCCTGAGCTCCTTCTGCTTCGTTTTCGGCCTGCAGGTATACTTCCTCGCCAGCGGCCCGAATGTGCTCGTGTACATCTGTAAGGTCATAGCTGGCCTTGCCTCGCATTTCATCCATACGCATTGAACCGAGCTTCATGACATGCAACGAGCCGCCAACCATCGCAATGGTGATGCACGTAATAAGCGTCGCGGTAAGGTAGCGCTTACGGCGCTTTTTTTCCGCTTCAGAAATCTTGAGGCGTTTCATTGCTTGCTGCTGGAATCGAATCCATCATCCTCCGGCAACGCCTCCGAATCGGCACGACGAAAGGATGGATTATCCCAGCTGTACCGTCGGCGAATGAAAATTTCACCAATAAATCCACCGACAGCGCAGAATTCCATCTGCAAAATAACAAATACGATCCACAAGCCCCAAGGAAGCAAATGGGATCCGTCAGGAACAAAAGTTGTGGACTGGTAGCTGTAGAGCATAAACAGAGCGGGAGGAAAATGGGCCAGATATTTTCCGCCAAAACCATAAATCATACCAATCAGAATGCCTGTCATTACCGGCAACAAACTCATGGCGACAATCCAGGAGCCATTGTAGCTCGAGATGCCACTATACCATTCCAGATGTACGCCAAGCCACTGCAGGCCAAAATGATACATTGCCAACGCAACCACAATCGCCACGATGCCGCGCAACCAATAGGGCCCCCATGAATTGGTGTGTTCCGAACTGGTATCTTTTTTGACTGTACCGATAGGCCTCTGTACTGATTCAGCCTCAGATTTATTGTCAGTCATTTATTTCCCCGTAAGCTTCTTTTGTTCTGCCTTTTTGGTTTCTTCAAGATACCAGCCTCTTACCTTGAGGCTTGCAAAATACCGAGATAGAACGATCCGATCATCTTTCGACAAATAGGAATAGGACGGCATTTTGTATTCATTTTTCAGCCTCGTAGGAAGCAAGGCCTGAGGGTTCTCACTGGAAAAGTATTGGTACAACCATTCTTCAGAACGCAGGGAGCCAATGCCATCCAGGCTTGGCGCAGGTACAGTTTCGTACAGGTTCTTGACTGCCCATATGGTATGGCATGTCTGGCATTTCAGTTTCTGATACAGTTGAGAACCAGATCGAGCCAGTGCTGCATCTGCAGTTGAGTAAAAGGGCAATCCCTGCTTACCCGTATCCTGTTTGGTTGGGGAAACAATCGATTGGACCACTGCAAAAATAAGGGTAGCGACGAATAGAAGAATGGCCGTATTAACTACGGTCATCCAGTTGAGTTTATTTAGCATTGCTTATTCTTGCTCGCGGGCCGCAGCCTCTCTCTCAGCGACGACTTCGGTACGACGCGTTTCCTGCTGAGCTGTTACCTGCTGGTACTTTTTATAGTCCTCATCGCTCATCTTGTCTTTGTCACCGTCATCGAACACCAGATATTTGATATCTTCGTCAAATTGTTCGTTTCTGGCGGCCCAGCGGATACCGAACACAACACCGATCAGGATAGCCGCGCCACTCAACAGCCAGATGTAAATTGTCCATCCATCCTGTAATTCAAATCCGAACATAGTTACCTCCGTGGTGGGCGTGGATTGTGGGTTTAGAATAAAAATCCGTCAAGCAATTGCACCCCTGCAAATATTGATGCAGCAATCACCCCGAGGATAATCATCCCGAATAACACCTTCTCGCCCGATTTAATAGTTTCTCCGGACTGTTGCCTGAAAAATGCAACAACAATGCCGACAAAAACTGCGATGGAAATCATCATGAATACGAAAATGCCAACGCTGTAGCCATGGCTGCGCATACTCTCGATGCCGAGATCAAAAGTTTGCTGAGCCGCGGCCGCATCTGCACTGAAAGCAAACAAGCTGACGGCGGCAAAAATACTAAGGGCCGAACATAGGTTCATGAGAACTCCTGAATATGCATGACAAGGGAAATGTGGGACGCGTATCGTACCCCTACAAAAAAAAAGCGCCACCCCGCAGGGTGACGCTTTTATCAGAAGTTCAGCAAGTCCGTATCAGAATGTATTCTTACGCGGATCAGGTGAACCCTTCTTATGATTATCGACAAAGAAGCTATAGATGACAGGAACAGCAAGTGCAATTGCTGTAACCAACAGCCCGCCAATAAATGGATTATCCAGATCAATCATATCTTATCTCCTTATTAGTGTGCGATGCTATGGTCAGGGCGCCAGCTGAAATGCGGCAGGCGCTTCACTGCAATAATCACAGCCAGGCAGAAACCAATGAAGTACCAGAAAGAAATCTGGTAACCCTTATCCCACCAAGGCTGCTTGGCTGAAACAGTACCGTCAGGAAGAATGTTGAAGAAATTCGCCTTCACAACTTCCGGGCCAATAATGCTGTACTCCTCAAGATCCTTGCCCGCCTGTTGCAGCTCGACAATCTGAGGGGCAATAACACGCAGCTGATCCAGATTAATCGGATGCTGTTCGCGCTGGAAGGTATACGGAGAGTCAAAGTGTGCCAGTGAATCTTCGATTAGCTTCATGGCGCGATCATTGGCTTCGTGATGTGTGATGCTTTTATCGTTCATCACTTCCTGCACCATCGTGCTGTTCATCAGTGCAACGTAGTCAGCATAAATGGCAGCGCTTGGACGCTGTCCATACAGCGGAAAAGTAAGCGCAAGGGCAGTTGCAAAGGTCAGCAGCAACAGACCAATTACTGGGCGCGGTAGCGGATTGTTGTTCTCCGCAATTCCACCCAGGCTTTCGCCTTCCCATGTGTCTTTAGCTGCCTGATTCTGATCCTCTGTTGTCAACGTATGCAGAGGTCGGCTAAATGTCCATCCCATGTCTATCCTCCCTTATTTCAGATTCAGCACGAAATCGATCAGCATGCGTGCTTCACTATCCGTTGCAGGTGTCGGCACTTCAGGGGCATAAACATCTTCGCCACTTACATACCGCTGGTAATCTGTGTCCCATGCCGCCAAATCAATCTTCTTGCCGTCAACGTCGTTGGTTCCCCACAGATAATCATAGCGAGGCATGATTGAATGTGGCTGTACAAGACGCGGATTGAAAAAGTGCAAGGTCATCCATTCGCGGGATGAGTTGCGCGACCCAACATGCAGCAAATCAGGTGCCTTACGGTCGGAACCGAAAGTCGTTGGAGATTCACCGTTGAAGTCACCTACCAGTGGTGGGCGACCAAATGACTGCCAATCCTGAGTCTGCTCAGGCAGCAAGGTATGGCACCACCAGCACCCTTCACGTACAAAGATGGTTTTACCGGAACCCGCAAGAAACTGCTCATCGGCAGCTTTCAGGGTTGCATCGACAGTCCAACCACGTGTAGCGGTTGCATACTCGATGTACGGAGTATCATTAGCATCGGCCTGTACAAGGAACACGCCGCCCTGATCTTCGTTTGCATCGCCGATACGGCCCTTGCTTTCAGACACCTTCTGGACATCATCGCCCAGAATATTGTTGTGAGTCAGCCCGTCAGGGAAATGTGTTCCAGCAGGAAACACATACGCATGGGTCTTATCAATGGCCGCGCCGGTCTTGGGATCCTTATTCAAGGTTACCTTAATCGGTTTGTCCTTACCCTGCAAAAACGGGTCGTAGTAGTTAAAGCCGGTTTCCCAGCCATAAGTCAATTGTTTCTCAAGTGCGACCTTCGTCGAAGACATCGACGAAATATCCAAGCCTGGCAATATGATGGTGATGAACATCGATAGGCTCAACGCAATGCCAAACATCCAGCATCCGATTCTATACTCTCTAAAAGCCACGGAATCTCCTCCCTATTTTGTTATAATTTTGTTGTACAAATTCAGGGCCGGCCAAAGCCGGCCCCATTTTGTGCGCTTAACGTGTATAAGCAATTTCCGCTGGCTGACGGCCAGCTGGTACATGGTCACCAGCACGAGCAGTCATCACCATGTTGTACAGCCAGACGATGTTACCAAAGAATACCATGGTACCACCGAGCCAACGTACGATCATGTAAGGATGCTCTGCGATCACAACGTCCACATAAGGAACTTCGTAGATCTTGGCAGCGCCCTGAATCAAACCGGCAATCGTCATAGACGTCCAGTACAGGGAGAAACCAATCAGAAGCATCCAGAAGTGGAAGTTTGCCAGTGAAGCGGAGTACAACTTGCGACGCAGCAGAACCTGCATTCCGTAGTAGATGGAAGCCGCTTCAGCGAAGGTCGAGAAGCCCAGCAACGCCAGATGCGCATGCGCCACAATCCAGCCTGTGCCGTGGATATACCAGTTGATAGCACGGGTCTGCTGGAAGCCGCCCTGCATGTTCAATGGAATAGCGAGCAGCACACCGGTAATGGTGAACTTGATTTCGATATTCTCGACGAACATTGCCCACTTGCCCTGCATGGTCAGCAGGATGTTACAAACATAGGCAACAGCAGGAACCAGAATCAGCACGCCTTCCACAGATGCGAAAGACTTCAGCCATTCAGGCAGCGGGGAGCTCATCAGGTGATGGGCAGCAGGTGTGGAGTAAAATACCACGATGGACCAGAAGTGCAGATGACCCACACGATGCGAATACAGCGGATTACCGGTGATCTTCGGCACGATGTAGTAGGTAATGGCAGCAGCAACCGGAGTGATCAGCAGTCCCAGTACATTATGGGCGAACCACCAGGTCATGTACGCTTCGTTCAGACCTGTCAGATGCAACCACTCAGGAATATTACCAATCAGGAACACAATAATCAGCATGAACATGCTGCCTGCGAAGAACCAGTTGGTGGTATAGATACCCTGTGTGCGACGATTAAGAATTGTCATCCATACATTCAGCGCCCACGGCACAACCATGACAAAGGCGATGTACAGGTCGATCGGCCAGATGTGATCAGAATACTCACGACCGGAAGTGACGCCAGACCAAAGCAGAGCCAGAGCAAGGCAGAGGCCTACATTATAAAGCAGACAGTTCCAGACGCCGAGCTTTTCAGACCACAGCTTGGTGTTACCAAGAGCCGGGGTGATGTACATCATGGAAGAAGCAAATGCCATGGCGATCCAGCCGAAAATTACGGCATGAACATGCACCTGGCGCATATGGCCGAACTGCAAAGCATACAAACCGTGGAACATGTCCGGGAATGCAAGCTTGGCCGCGTTGAAAGAACCAAGGCCGGTTCCGATAATGAACCAGGCAATGGATGAAACGCCAAAGAAAATCGCCGCAGTACCCTGCGGGATATTCTCTTCTTTTGCGAATAGATATTTAAGCATCTTTAAAAAGACCCCCTTGGATTATTGTATTTATTCTTCGTGCGCTTCGTCATGCTGGCCAGGCATCAGAAGATACCAAGCAAACCACATGCTCGAGAACGCAAGCAAAACACCCAGAATTGACGCGATAGTACTCATATTATTCCTCCTGAACACCTTCAAGCAACGCGTGCTGCTTCAACGCGTAACCAAGAATCATTACAAACCCAATGCCAAAAATGAACATGATCCAGTCAGCGGTACCCTGAAAGGTCCGGGGATCATATGGATCCATAAACCAAAGACCTGCCTCACCGAACGGCGCACGCCCTACAGCAAGCAGGAATGCAGCAGTAAACACTGAGCCGTTGCCCATGCCAGTTGTAAAGCCAGCGACGATTGTCAACCAGATTGAACTTTTCATTCAGCCCTCCTCTCTCTTTTGTGAACTCAAGATGAATTCCCTTTAATCAACCGGAACCTATCCGGGCGCAACCCCTTGTCAACCCCATGGTCGCACTATTGTTATGGCAACTGAGCCTCCACCCGAAGAGCCGCAAGGATTCCTGCAACTGTTCTACAGAGGCGGCCCCTTATTTCCCAATCCCTATATAATATCATACTTAATAATAGGAAGCCTACCCGGGTTGCGTTATCACTTCCGCGCATCCAGAATTAAGGCCATGAAAGAGATTCTGGTCTATGGAATAAGCGGATTGGCCTCACTGTTCGTATTCGGTTACACGGTACACATGTTTGTTGGCGGATTGGTCAGCGAACAGACAGAAATCATCCTTATTGCGGTCGTCGTTTTAATCTGCGCCGGAGTACTTGCCTACATTGCCCTTGATACCATACGAAGAAAGCCGTTGAAATAACGGCCGGGGCCCTGCTTACTTATACTTCTCCAGGGACTTGGTAACCGCCTCGTAATCTTCGCCACGAAACTGATTACGATGAAACACGAACTGCAACTTCGCACCCGTATTGCCCATACCAGTAAGACCAAACGATTTCCCTGCATGATCGGCAAAAAAACGGATATCCTTTATCAGTGAAACAGCATCCCCGCCCTTAAGTGCCATTCGGATCCGCTCACGATTGATATCCATGGCGACCGGAGCGGAAGGCAGGATAAGTAACCGGCGCAGAACACGGCCACCCCCTACCATTAAGAAGAAAAATCCGAGAAACATCAGCATATAGCCAATCCACTCATCCTCACCATGAGGATACCAGAATTTCAGCCCGGTAAGGATCAGAAACCCGACGGTAGGCACATACAGGGCCAAGTCCCAGATCACACCCTTGGAATCAGGTTGCAGCTCACATTGCACTTCCTGCCAATCTTTTGCCATCAGTTCACCTTCGCCGTCAAATCCGCTAACACCGGATCGATTTCCTGATAAAGCATGCGACCGGGATACACCACTTCCACCTTGCCCTTTGAATCTATCACAAATGTCCAGGGCTCACCGCGCACCTGAAAAGCGTCATAGGCCTCGGGGTTGTAATACTGGTCCATGTGCAGAAACAAAACCTTATGCTCATATTTATTAAGCATTTCTTTCATCAACTGAAGCTGCTTATCGCACTGGGTACAATGCCCGGGCGTAGCAAACTCAAGTACGATGGGCTTATGCTGTTTCAACGCCTCGTCAAAAGACAACTGATACATTCTCGGATCCGGATAACGGTAGCTGGTCAGCTTTGCCATATCACCACCCACATCGGCAAGCGTCTTGGTTTTCATTGAAGGGGCCTGAGTGCCCTGCAAAAAAACACCGCCGCCGCCGACACCACCGAAATCGAAATCGCAAGCTGACAGCAGCGCCAACAGAAAAAGCGCCGGTATAATGCGCGCAGCCTGCATCATCACGCCTTGCGCCAACCTGCGCAGGTACGGAAAATATTGTATGCCCAGATAAAATTAGCCAGCAACACGATTGAGCCGAAAATCCCCATCGTGCGCAGCCATGGGCGAACCAGCCCTTCAACCTCAGCCGGGGTCATGGTCACACTAGCCAGACCGCCGATTATGCCGGCCGTAGTAAAGAACACCACCATGCCGATCAGGCCCAGGTTGTGTGTCCAGAAATGCACCTTCACAAGCTTCATGCTGTAGATAGGCCGTTTGACGAGGCGCGGGATGATATAATAAACAGCCGCAAAAATTGCCATTTCAACCCAGCCAAGAAGATTGATATGGGTATGAGCTCTTACAATCAAGTTGCCGAACATACGATGATCAACAAAATGCCGGAACTCGTGGATACCGCCCATCAGTGCGCCCCAGGTAAACCCTATAATACTGTAAATCACACAGGCAAAAACAAACCAGAGTGTATATTTAACATATTCCTGATCTTCCCACGGCTGGCTCATGGCTGTTGCAACTCCTTCTCCGCCTGATCATTGGCACGCTTGAGCGCCTCCGGATCATCGCGTATATCCTTGTATTTTTCTTTCCACTCTTTTGGTGCCCACGTCTTGACCATTGAATCAATAAACGGCGAATCGCCCTTTGGCGGCACCGCTGCCGATGAAGACCCCTGGTCTGAGATCAGCTCGGAAAGGAAAGTAGCGATGGCATGCAAATCTTTCTTGGACATCAAAGCCACATAAGCAGCAGATCGCTGTCCTGGGGCATGATCAATGGTCTTGGCGCCATAGGTTTTTTCAGGCTCAGTCAAAAAAGCATACAGCCAGTCCAGGCTGCGGCGCGATCCGATGCCATCAAGATCAGCCGTCTGTCCCATATTCGTACCATTTCTCAGTGCACGGTGACAGGTCGTACAGCCGTTCGTGCGGAACAACATCGATCCCTGCTGACCCTCTGCAGACAGGTTTGCATGGGTTCTGGTTTCAAATAGTGGTTTATCGGATTTGGAAATGACAACCTGCATTATTATAAAGGCAATCACAGCAAAAACGACAAAGGCCCCCGCCACAGTAAAAAGAATTTTCTCACCCGGCTTCATGGTTTGCTTATTATCATTCATGGTGCGGCATTATTCCGCACCGACAGGACAATGCAAGTTTAATCACCCCCGCTTCTTTGCCACCACGGCTTGCTATCAGGGATGTGACCACTAGCATCTGCTTTTCCCGAATCCATGATGGAGATTTCACATTGAAGCGACTCATTCTATCTATACTGCTGCTACCACTTCTGTCCGGCTGCCTGACACAGGCCAACCAGGGAGCTGAGGCCGCACAAATCGTAAAAACCGTCCATCAGGCATTTCGTGACCGCAACTGGGATTTGATTATGCCCCTCTACGACAAGAAGTTTCTTGAACTCCACAGTGAAAAACAGTGGCGCGAGGATTTGCAAAAGATGACGGCGGACATTGGAGCCCTCAAGGCGGTCAAATCAACTTTCCAGCAAAAGGACCCGAGGTTTGGCGGCGATTTTTACCTCTACGGGTTTCTGCTCCAATATGAACGCGCGACCATCAGTGAAACCCTGACCATTTATCAGGGTATCAACGCAGATCGCCTGACTATTTCAGGCCATATTCTTAAAACCCGCAAGCATGATGCATCATGAAAATCCTGCGCCGTCCACTCCTTACCCTAGTATTCGCCACCGCTTTGATTGGCCTCAGCGCCTGCATGGGCTCCGACAACCCTGTCTCCCCTGATACGCTGCAAAGACTTACCGGCACATGGGTGCAGCAAAATGGTAATGGCGAGCTTCAATTCTATGCTGATGAAACCATCAAGCTTACCCTGCCGGACGATCAACCCCCCGTTCGGCTCTTATCAACGCTTGAGGCCATGAAGGACAATTCCCTTGCCTTTGGCACAGGCGACCGTTGGAACGGGCCAGTACATATTGATCCTGCCGGCGACTGGCAGACCATTCATCTGCACTTCCCTGACAAACAGGACAAAAACAAGGAAATCATTCTTGATTTTGTAAAGGCAAAGAAACGCTGATTCAGCCGGTTGACAGCTCGAAGGGCGTCGCTATAGTTCGCCGCCTCGTGACGCGGGGTGGAGCAGTGGTAGCTCGTCGGGCTCATAACCCGAAGGTCGTTGGTTCAAATCCAGCCCCCGCAACCAAATAACAAAAGGGCTTGCAGCTAATAACTGCGGGCCCTTTTTCTTGCATCTACTTTATTACCCTAAGTTGCGCTCTTCGATTCAGGGCCTTTCCTGCTTTGGTGTTGTTCGGCACAACGGGTTTGGTTTCACCATACCCTCTCGCCCTGAGCTGATCCGCGCTGACTCCGTGAGCGACCAACCACTTAATCACAGTTTTAGCCCGGCGCTCGGAAAGGTTCTGATTATAATTGTCCGCACCATCAGAATCAGTGTGCCCCGAAAGCTCGAAGACCTTGCCTGAAGAAGCCTTAATCACTTCACTGACCGCCTGCAGCGTGGATAGCGAAGATGGTAAGAACTGGTCCTTGCCTGAATCGAAGTGGATACCGTAGAGATCCACAGTCCCCTTCTTCTTCAACGCAGCTTCCAATTCCATCACATCTTCACGCCGGAGTTCCATTTCGACTTTCTGATCGTATGCACGGCCGGCTTTAAGTTTAATGGCTAAGTCGTTTGTCTTGTAATCGGGATGCCGGGAAACCAGCGCAATCTGACCGGCCGTTATCTTTTCAAGTGCGAAATATCCCTTCGCGTCAGTTTCGTCAGCTTTGTCCCCGGCCGACACACGTACGCCTGCAATCGGCTTCTGAGTCTTATTGTCGACAACGATGCCGCTGATGGACGCTGTAGTGATCGGCTCAAGCTTCAACGTTACATCCACGCTCTTCGCGGCCTGCACCTTCACATCCTGCGTCGCAGGCTTGAATACATCCTTACTGCCTCCTACTGTCACGCTACCTGCATGCACATCGGACAACTTGAATCGACCCTGCTTGTCCGTCGTCGCCGATAGTGTACCCAGCGTCACTTTGACACCGGCCAACGGCTTCTGAGTCGCGGCATTCAGTGCCAGGCCCGTTACCGTACCCGTAGTGATCGGCTCAAGCTTCAGTGTGACATTCACACTTCCGGCGGCAATGACTTCGACCCCTGCACTGCCGGGCTTGAATACGGGCTTGCTCGCCTGAACCGTCAGCGGTCCTGCACCCATATCCGAGAACATAAACCTGCCCGTTGCATCTGTGGTCGCAGACTTGCTACCAGCCGTGATCGCAACTCCAGCCAGCGGCTTCTGATCAACGGCATTCAGCGCTACACCGGTTACTGTGCCGACGGTAATCGGCTCCAGCTTCAACGTGACATCCACGCTCTTCGCGGCCTGCACCTTCACACCCTGAGAGGCAGCCTTGAATACCGCCTTGTTACCCAGCACCAATGCATCGCCCGCATGCACATCAGGCAGTTTAAAACGCCCCTGCGCATCCGTTATTGCTGAAAATGCCCCCAGCGTCACCTTCACACCGGCCAGCGGCTTCTGAGTCGCGGCATTCAGTGCCCGACCTGTTACTGCACCGGTGGTGATGGGTTCTAGCTTCAATGTGACATCCACACTCTTCGCAGCCTGCACCCGCACGCCCTGCGACGCAGGCTTGAACACATCCTTGCTGCCCTCAACCTTCGTGTCGCCTGCATGCACATCGATTAGCTTGAAACGGCCCTGTGCGTCCGTCATCGCAGTCAGCGCACCCAGTGTTACCTTCACGCCGGCCAACGGATTTTGCGTCGCGGCATTCAGTGCAACACCTGTCACCGTGCCGACCGTGATCGGCTCCAGCTTCAATGTGACATCCACACTCTTCGCGGCCTGCACCTTCACGCCCTGCGTTGCAGCCTTGAATACAGCCTTGCTACCCTGTACCAAAGCATCGCCCGCATGCACATTGGACAACTTGAATCGACCCTGTGCATCCGTGGTCGTTGAAAGTGTACCCAGTGAGACCTTCACACCCGCTAACGGCTGCTGATTCGCAACATTCAGCGCAAGGCCCGTTACCGTGCCGACCGTGATCGGCTCAAGTTTCAGGGTGACATTCATGCTCTCGGCGGCTTTGACTTCGATGCCCGCACTTCCGGGCTTGAATACCGGCTTGCTCGCCTGGACAGTCAGTGGCCCTACACCCATGTTCGAGAGCGTAAACTTTCCCTTTGCATCCGTAGTCGCAGTCTTGCTACCTGCCGCAATTGTAGCTCCAGCCAGCGGCTTCTGATCGGCGGCGTTCAGCACCAAGCCGGTTACCGTACCCGTTGTGATCGGCTCAAGCTTCAATGTCACATCCACGCTCTTCGCAGCCTGCACCTGTACACCCTGCGAGGCAGGCTTGAACACTTCCTTGTTGCCCCCAACTAGGGCGTCGCCGGCCTGAACTTCAAGCAGTTTGAATTGACCCTGTGCGTCCGTCGTCGTCGAAAGCGTTCCCAGTGTAATCTTCACATTCGCCAACGGTTTTTGATCCGCAGCATTCAGCGCCACACCCGTCACCGTGCCCGTGGTGATCGGCTCCAGCTTCAGCGTGACATTCACACTTTCGGCTGCAATCACCTGCACACCCTGCGATGCAGGTTTGAATACTGGCTTGCTGCCCTGCACCGTCGCATCACCGGCATCCATGTCCTGCATCTCGAAGTGCCCCTGCGCATCCGTCATCGCCGTGCGTGCGCCAAGTTCGATTTTCACATTGGTCAACGGCTTCTGATCCGTCGCATTCAAGGCCACACCAGTCACCGTTCCCGTGGTGATCGGTTCAAGTTCGAATCTGGTTTTCTCCTTTCCAAGCGGCTTCAGGGTGATTTTGTTTTCAGCGGCGCGATAACGCTTTGCCTTTGCCTGCAACAGGAGGTCACCACTATGTAGCTTTTCAATCAGGAAGGTTCCGTCGGGCTTGCTCTGTGCGATCAGGGATTGCACCTGAATCGTCGCCGATGCCACAGGTTTTCCGGTATTAGCATCCACAACAATGCCCTCGACATCGCCAATCTTCAGAGGATCAAGATGAATGATCATCTCCTGCTTCTTGTCTCTGTTGGCAGGATAGGATTTTGAAAATTCTGAAAAATTGTTGTGGTTGGCCTTGACCAGGTAAGACTTGTCTGCCGGCTGTGAGCCTCCGGATGCCATCGTGGCGTAGAGCTTATCGAGCGCCTGACGCTTTTCGGCAGGACTCAAATTGTCCATCTTCTGAAGATCTTCAATGCCGATAGACTCTCCCGTCTCCGGAAGTGCAAGTGTAAAACGACCATCCTTATCAGTGGTCACCCAACTTTCCCCAAAGCCAATGCGGGCACCTTCAACCGGCTCTTCCGTGTCGGCACGCAGAACCTTTCCGATCCAGGCCCCTGCGGCAATAGCCATACTCCCTTTAGTCCGCTCCAACTTCCATACAACCGTATGCGTTTTCCCTCCTCCGGAAATATTCACCTTTTGGCCAAAAGGCAAATGGTAGAGCACGTTGGGGGGGAAAATAGAAAGCTCGGACAGGCCGGTATGAACACCAGCCAGTGTGAAATGACCCTGGCTATCGGTTTCCGCTCGTCTGGGTAGAGAAGCATCGGTATGGATCATGAACTGGGCTCCGGCAATGGGTTCGCCGCTTTGCGCATCGACAACGGTCCCCTCGATGGTCTCGGTGCCAACAACTTTTTTCTTCGGAGCCGTACTGTGCAGCATGAACGACCGCGGCCGATCGGTAGCCCCAGCCCTGATGATCCAAGACCCGCCAAACGATGAAAAGCCGGGAGCAAACACGTAGAGATCAAATGTTCCTTCGGGTAACCCGGTAAGTGAAAAAGTACCATTCGCATCCGTTATTGCTTCATGGCCTGCAACGATGACTTTGACTCCGACCAGCGGTTGCGAAGAAGTGTCATCCTTTACTGTGCCGGACAAGGAATGATTGGAAGGCACAACGCTGTTCCAGTCACCCTTAAAAAGCGCTTCGGAATTGACAGTACTCAAAAATAGGGCCATCTGTTCATAGACCGCAGGCTTGTTCTGCGACTCAAGTTTCCTCATGCCGCTGAAGCGCTCATTATAACTGGCGAAGGCAATGACACGTGCAATCCCGTCAGTAAGGCCGTTCAGGATTCGTCTTGCCTGCTGAACATCACCGTTCCCTATTGCTTGCTGAAATTGAGCTCTGGCGACATCCGTATCATCTTCGGATGCAGCATATGCCGGGGTGTGACCTAACATCGTCAAGGCGAACAAAACCATCGCCAAAACCATGCGGACATGGCTCCCTCTCCAGTAATCGGCAGCAACAGGTTTCATGGCTCCTCTCCCCTAGTCTGCCCGTTTGTACTTGTCTTTCATGAATTCGTAATAGACATAACCGAATCGATCATACCAATCTTCCACTCCAAACTTCTGCTCACATGTACCCATCTTGATCATGGATTCATGCAACTTCCCAATAAGCTCAGAGTATTTATTGTCATATGCTGCCTGCAATCCTTTCACAGCCTTAAGAATTTCAAATTTCTGGTCCTGCCAGGCAAGACCAACCAGCGCATGAATTCCGGATGAACTATCACCAAATGCAATGGCTGCTTTTGAATAATTCTGGCTACAGGTATATATCAAACGCAGCTTCTCCAGTGTGGCTCGAACATTGTTAAAATCAGTCCGGGCATCACTGTAGCATGCCTCGCATGCTCGATTGCCCGTGCAAAAGGACGGAATTTGAGGCGTTTGTTCAGGATTGCCAATCCTATCGCATGTGCTAAGTCTGACCCTATCAAACGCCTGTGCCTGTTCCACAATGGCCAATCTTGAATCCATCGCTTTAAGTGCTTCCATGGCGTGTTCAGTGTCCAAAGGAAATGGCAAATAGCTTTCTCCACTGCTGCTACCTGTCCCATCACTCACCCCGGGTGGAGGCGGAGGCAGACCTTCATCATCGGCAGCATGCGCAATATAAGGTGCAAATGAGGCACCAATGCACACCAAGAAAATCAAACTTTGTAACGTGGATTTTTTACGGGCCATAACGATTACTCCTGCAAGCACTACCAAAATCAAAACAGATAACAATCCGATGACAATGGTCTGAAAATTATTACTATCTGAGGATGTTGAGGGTGCCTCGGTTGCGCCACCTTTGCCCATATCATTGATCTTCTCTTTGCTTACTGGATAAACCGGCGAGGGCAAAACTTTATCTATAGCTTGCTCAGGACCAGCTAGAAGCATGAATCTGTATGCTGCTCCCTTATCTCCAGTGATTTTAAAACTGGCATCGCCAAAGGTTCTGAACTCCACATCACAAGATTCTCCGGGTTTGACCGTACACGACTTCAGGTTTTCATCCCATGTGTTTTTCACCACATTCAAGGTCAGGCTTCCCTCCCCAAGAGAAAACAATGTGGCTATCTGCATTCTGTAAGGGCTCATATCGCCTACGGCAATATAGTGCGGTGCATCGTTAATTTTACCTTCGGCACCCGCCCAAAGAGACTGAGGGTGATCCGGCACTTGGGAGAATTTCAACTCCAAAGGTTTCAGATTTTTATCCAAAGTGAAAGGCGCCGCCTGTGCTGCGGTAACGCCAACCAGTATCAATATCACGATGCTTATTAATTTCTTCATATCAAAACCACCTTTTTTCCTGTTATATACATTACGATGCTGAGTTCATAGCCGCCCTTACCTTCTCGACCGTCTCTTTTATTGCACTAACTTCCGGGTTTTCGGGCAGATAGACGACAGGAATCTTGTCTCCCTCATTGAGTGAATCCCACAGTTTAAAATCGGGGCTGATCTGTTTGGAATAGCTTTGACGATTCTCCAGAGTAAAAGAATACAAAAGGTATCGATTACTCCGTTCCGAACGCGTCTTCGACACAACTTTCGCTTCAATGTCGACACCGTGTTCGACAAGCTTGCCCATATCCACTGCCATCCCCTTACCGCGACGGATAAACCACCAATACAAAATCGCTGCAACAATCAGTAATAATACAAATCCGCTCATATTTATAACTTCTCCCGATCCATAAATGGATGATCTCCCGATACGCAGACCATCACTGTTTCGTGGCCTCGCCAAAATCAATGGTCTTTTCTACGGTCTCACCATTTTTGATGGTCAAATGGAATTGTTGGTATTTCGCATCGTCAGGCACGTTGAATGACCGCTCAGGCACGGTCGCCACAAACACATCATAACGACCACTCAAACTCTCAGGCAGCGTAATGCTGGCCGGAGAAAATTGAAAAACAGGCTTGTTGTTGCCCATTGGCGATTTGTAGATCCATTTCCGAGTCTCAGGATCAGTCATGTAAACGCCAAATTTAGACTTCTTTCCATTCAGGCGCACCGTCAGTTTCAGCGTTCCCGAAATGGCATAAAATTCAATGTTTTTTCTGAAAACATTTGCCTCTCCAAGCTTGACCTTGTGAAACCAGACAGGCGCCAATTCAGCAGCCTTGCTCGCAACCTTGATATCAAAAGTCCCCGGTTTCAGGTTGATTTCTCGTGCCTTAAGACTGGTTTTAACATCCTTATCAAAAAGGATATTCCCATCGGCGCTGTTCAGAATCTGAATATGCCCGTCCACATGTTTGCCATGCTCCAGCAGATTGAATTCGAAATGGGACATCCGATTCATCTCGTCCATAGACACCGCTCCATGATCGGCATCCTCTTTCAGCATCCGGCACTGCCCATGATTAAGCGCCGCTGTCCACGGATTGGCCATTTCTTTCCCATCAATGGTATCGATCTGCTCCCTGACCATTTTTCCGTTGACCACACTGGATGAGCTCTTGACCTGAATATGTTCTGCGGTTGCAGCCAGTCGTGTGTAATCCGCAACCTTGGCAAGCAGCGCTTTATCCAACAGACAATCCATCTGTTGTCCCGGTATCGCCATGGTTGTCGTTTGGCAGTGCCCTTTTGTATCCGGCCCTTTGATCTCCAGAACGGAGGTCATCCTGGCTTTCATCGCTGCTCGTTTTTCCTCGGACATGGCTTCCATTTTCTTTTCCGCTGCAGCCATAGCGTCTCTCATCTTCTGTTGCTGTTCCGAGGGCATCTTGTCGATCTCACCCTCGGACGGAAATCCGAACATCATCGCCATAGGGCTGGGTTTGGTGCAGCGAAACGGTGTGCATGATGCCAGCTTGTCCGCATACGTTGTGCCGCAAGTGTCCGGCACATTCATTGAATCCAACAGGATTCCGGCCCATGCCACCGATGTGGTCAGAATGATAGCAGGTACTACTAAAATGAATCGCTTCAACTTTTCTGATGTCATGATGCCCTCCTGCCAAACTCCCATTACTTTTTCAGATCCGGCCAGCGGAAACTCAGCTCTTTTTGCACCAAGCTACCGGAAGTGATTTCCACACCCTTAATCGTTTGCGCAAACTCCCTGTGATCCTTTGGCCATGCGGTTATATCATAAATGCCAGCAATCAGTTTTCTCGGTATACCAGAGTTATTGATCTTGCCAACATTGCCGTCATTCCGCCCCAGCGTAGAAATCCACGCTATCATATATACCGTGGGGTCGAGACATTTCCCTCTGGATACGGGGGGAGGCCCGCCCATCAAACCAGCAAGATGTGGAGTATGGTAGTGTATACAGTCCAGCAAATTTATTGGCTGATCGGTCCAACGCCCGGCGAGCTTAAGAACTCCCGTACTCGGTATTGATACAACGTTATCCGTGGTTTGATCATTCTCGATATGAACCCCTTTAATTTCGACAGTTTTTGCACCGATAACATTCGATTTGATCTCAATATCATAAATACCCGAAGGGTAAGTGTCCGGTTGCCCAAAAAATTGACTATGATTTAGTGACATCACCTGATTATGGGTTGCAGAATCAAAGATTGTCACTTCAGCATACTGAGTGAACTCAACTCTGGGTATAATTTCACCATCCATCTTGAGACGGACATCCATGGTTCCTACTTGTTTCGCTGGAAAAGTAAGCGTCTTAATCACTGTTTGCCCGGCTTTGATCTCGACATCAACAGCCTTATTGGATCCATCTCTGGTGTTGCTCACTTTTAACGTATATTTTCCAGGAGAAAGTGTGACCTCAAACGGTGTGTTTTGATAAGTTGCGTAATCGGGAAATATATTTTTCCAGCCCTGGTTGATTCTCGCAGTAGCAGCTACCGATTTACCACTCCCCTCCTCTTCTGTGAGAACTTTCAACAGTCCGACTGGGAACTCAACACGCTGCTCCTCTATTTTCCCAGCTTCGATTGAGATAGGCACCATGAGTTCAAAAATCGGAGATTTGACCCCATAGGGTTTTACATGAAGGTGGTATTCGCCCGAGGGCAATGAAACCGACAGAGGTGTTGCAAGCGCGGGTCCGCCCGGTTGATACATGCTCCAATATTCGTATCCACTATCATTTGGCTTGTTGATTCGCACGACTGCCGCAACAGATTCACCTCGCACCAGTGTCGTGACCTTCAATGTTCCTTCCTCACTACCCCCCGCCCATGCTGGGGAGGCCGCTGCCATAATAAACAGTAAAAAATTAAGCATACCCCCCCTATTTTTTACCCGGCCAGCGGAACTTGAGTTTTCTTTCTGTAATTCCACCCGAAGTGATTTCGACGCCTTTCAATGTCTGTTTCAGTTTCCGATGATCACCTTTCACGATATGACCTCCTTGCGCGACAGGCCAGACTTCAAGGTCATAAACACCTGGTTCGATATCGAGGGCTTGAACGTATATGCCATTATTCTCCTTTTCATCGCTGCTCATATTCATGGATAATCCTAGGTGGACGAGCTTTGCAATGTTCCCATCGCTTCGCCCCGGGCTAGAAACTGATGCGGACATATGGACATATGGATCCAGGCAATCTCCACGGTAAGCGCCACCGCTACCTCCCATAAGGGCTCCCAAACGCTGAGGGTTTAAAGGATTGTGATATGCTGCGCAGGCAACAATATTATATGGCTGCCCGACCCAGCGCGCCTTGATGTTCAGCGTTCCAGGCCGACGAAGCTCGACAGTTTTTTCGACCGTTTCCCCTTCACGGATAGTGATCCCTTTAACCTCAACGTCTTTGCCGCCAACCGTACGTTCGTGAACCTTTAAATCATAGACTCCTTCCCGGAGCTTTATCGGCTTGTTGCTGACAGGCTCCAGAGGAACAAAAGGCTCTCCGGTCTCTGAAGAAGAGAGATGAACATCAGAAAGAAGGTCGCTTGAAGGCATGTTAAACCCGTACTCGAAAGGAGTCGGCTTGCCATTCATCAATATATTCAACTTCAGAAATCCGACGCGCAATTTATCAAAGTTCAGTGACTTTTTAATGGTGCTTCCGGCTTTGACCTCCACGTTCGCAAACCGCGACTGCTTCTGCTCTACACTCTTTGCCTCAAGCTTATATTGGCCTGCTGGAAGCGAGACATCCAATGGCGCCGTCAAAAGGCCCAAACCGTAAAAGGATTTATAGACGCCCTGCAAGGTGGATAGCTTCACCTCTATTCCTGATGTCACTTCACCTTCGACAGTTGCACCCAGTTGTAAGCGCCCTGAAGGAATCGTTATTGATTTTTTCAGCAGCTGCCCTTTTTTAATTTCGATGGGAATCGCCTTGCTCTGCATATAAATATTCACCGGCACGGAGACTTCACTGTGGATATGAAGATCGTATTTACCAACAGGCCATGATGATTCAAACGGAGTCTGTTTCATCCGCTCCCTGCGCTGAATAATCGGCATCTCGTACGACATCTGACCCGGACGCGTTAACACGATAGCGGCTTTGATCGGCTTGCCATCCATCATCACCGTCAGCTGCAATTGGCCCGACCTCTCCTCCCGACTCACCACCTTCTGAGGCCCACGATCCGGCGTCGTATCCAGTCGCGTGTAGTTATTCGTCTCATTGGACTCAGCGATCTTCTTCAGCGGATCGCTGGTAATTTTCATGCCGTAATAGTTTCCTGGCTTTTGCGAAAATGCACCGGCGCCGAACATCTGAACACGATAGCTGCCGCCCGGCTTCAATGCAGGAATATCAAAGGGAAGAGTATTCCATTTCTCGATATATCCGGGCAGATGCAATCCGGCCGCGCACGGCGAACTCTTACCCGAATAAAGGGCTGAACAGACAACATATAACTGGCTGGGCTCTGACACTGCATTGCCGATATTGCGAACTTCGACGTACCCCTGATTGGCATCTACCACCACCGGCGTTAAATCCGGCAGCTTCTCCTGCGCAAGCGCGGCTGAGGCCATCACAAACAAACTGGCGATCAGCCAGAACAAACTTAGGTGGCGTTGGTTACTTCTTCTCACGATCCGTTCCCGGTCGCCGCATTGTCTTTATCTTTCCTCGAAGGCTTCATCTCTTCATCCAGCCCGGGTATGCAGGAAGGCTTTCCGAAAAGCACCAGATCGTCCGCCACAGGTGCTTTCATTCCCGCCTCGCGGTGGCTGCGATACTGATCCCTGCACACCTTCGGGCATTTTTTTGTCTCCTGCCAGCAGAGATCCATCACTTGATCCACATTATCCTTGTTCAATCCGTGCGTTTCCCAGCAATCCCCAAGATCTGCCGAGCAGTTTGCCTGCAGCCTGATCGGCGCATACGAACCCGCTAAGCCGACAGAACTTCCCGACAATGCAAACAAGCCCAGAGCAAGCACGACACTTCCCCATCGTTTTGGATCAACACGCATCATAGTCTCCTCTATCCTAAAACCACGTCAGCGTACCGGACCCATATGCGTCGCCACCCAGATGAGAAATGCACCGGCAAGCAGGCTGACAGTCACCGATAGCCAGAACAGAAAGCGGTATACCGTCAGCAGGCGGGAAAAGCTTCTGTGCTCGCGGATCTCAGCCTCGTGCCTGCGCCCATAGATCAAGGTCGCAATCGCCGACAGGTTGGCGATCACTAACAACAATCCACCGCCAATATTCAACCATGAATAGGTGGCCATATCCGCCGTAGTTTCCATATCGGCGATCCTGCTTTCGGCGATCACCATCAACGCCCACCCGCCGAGCGCAGATGCAAAGATCATCGCAAGCCATTTGAGAAATCCCTTCTGTTGCTGATTAGGCTGTGACACTGTCGCCCCCCCTATTCGGCTAAATACCGCCGATCCGATCAACCGTCCGACCGAACCGGCAGCAAATGAATGATCCATGTGTCTTATCGATCAGTTAACCTGCAATGAGCCGCCTGTTCCATGTCCGTACGGACTGGCCGATTCTTGTGCCTTGTAGCTCTTCACAGCCTTAACCAGATTGTTATAGGCATCGGTGATGGAGCCAACGATCACCTTTCCTTCCGGCGTCTTGGTGTAGGCGCTCAGAACACCGCCTCCACCGCCACTAAGCATCCCCAGCAACCCGCCCGCATCCTTAGCACTGGCGCTACCCTCTGCTGCAGCCACCTGAATACCGGAACGATTTTCGATCAGCGTCAAAATACTCTGTGAATCCTTGAATTTCATCTTGCTTCCAATTGAAGATGCAATATCACCGTAAGACCCTGGCAGCATGCCTCCTAGCGTTCCGCCAATACCGCCGACATCATTCGAGCTCAGAATAATATTGGGCTCCAGGGTATAATCAGCCGCCGCCATCTGACCCTTACCGAAATTGCTATGCTCGCGCAGCTCCCCTGAATCCATCAATCCGCGTTCGCGCGCCATGGCATCCATTGCGCGGCCGCGCTCAACGACAGCAAAGCAATTTGACTGCTGGGCCAGCAAGCGTATAACCGGCACAATTGAAGTTGTTGTCCTGTCTCCGCGCATGTTCGCCATCCAGGTCTGATACCATTGCGCCGATCTGTCTTCATATACGGACATGGTGCCGACCGGCCTGTTGCAATGCTCAAGTTTTGAGTTTTCTCCGGTAGCGGATGACCCCCCGGCATACCCGGTGGCCGTACTTTTTGCAGATTCGTCCCCCATTTTAACCTGACCGCTTGAACAGCCGCCAATAAGCAAAGCAAGGCTGCAACACAGCCCCATCAAACCATAGTTAATCACATGCTTTTTCATTATTTTCTCCTCCATTGTGTAGTAATTATATTCAGAACTCCGTGCAGCTAACTCGCAAACCAAACTTAATGTCCCAGGAAACCCTTCATCAGGGCACCCATACCTCCCGTTTGCTGAGGTTTTGCCGGTAGTTCAAAGACTGATTTCGATATACCCTTCTTATTCATCGACTGCAGACGTATGTGATCATCCAATCGCAGCATAGCCATGCTTTTCAGAGAGGCATCTTCTTGAGCCTGGCCCATGGCATTTTTGTCAGATGAAACACTGGACATCGCCTTGGTGAGTTCTACCAGGCCAAGTACAGCAGCCTGCAGATCTTTGTTTTTGGCAAGCACAACCTCATGCCTTTTGCCCCGCTCCTCGAAGCTGTACACTTTGCCTGTGATGCCTGCAATGGTTTCTGTTCGGCCCGTATCAACATATTTAAGCGGCGCATGATCTGCATGCTTCTTACTACCTTTTCCCATCATCGCCATCATACCGGCAAGCTCTTCCATATCCTGAACCACTTCGCCATTGATCATGTAAACCTTGTCTCCCAGCTTCATCATGGTTGTCTCGTGATTGGAGACATCCATCATATCAAGACGCACATGCTTCTTGTCTGCATACTTGATCGTTTGTAAGCCGCTGCCGCCATCCCGGTAGGTCATTTTGTAAACAGCCGTCACATCTGCGAATGCGGTTTCCGCGCCTATCAAGCCCATGCCCATCATCGCCATACATGCATAACTAATTTTTCCCATTTTCATACTGCCTCCTTTTTTCCATTGTGAGTAAATAGCATAATTTGCATTCATCCGCCAGCCGGATTGACAGCATCCCTGCGGTGCTGAAGCTGATCACCGGCACCATTGGACGGCGTCAGCTGCCGTGAGCCAAAGCGACCCGGATCAACCATATTGAGGGGCGATTTGCGGCTGCCTTGATCACCGGTCACCACACCCACAGCGCTTCCACCGGCACTAATATGTCCGCCAATCTGCGAACCTGTGCCGGAGCCACCCGAGCTTCCCGGGCCGGGCCGGGACACATCGCCACGAGCGTGCCCACCGTTCGATGGTTTATCGGTATTTCCCGGCCTGTGGAGTTTGTTGTATACATCCTGAGCGCTATCGCCACCGGCAACCCCTGAGCCACCTTCACCCACGAGTTTATCCTTACCCTGTTCCTTGTCCGGCTTGTCGCCATCTTTCGAATCCGGCTTTTTATCACCTGAGGATGAGTCATCCTTGCCCGGTTTTTTGTCATCCGAAGATGAACTCTGCTTGCCCGGTTTCTTGCTGCCGGAGGAGGAGCTGTGCTTACCACCCGAAGGTTTGCCACCGGAGGTGTGCTTGCCACCCGAAGGCTTGCCATCGGAGGATGAGCTGTGTTTTCCACCGGTGGGGCTATCACCTGCTGTTTTTTTTCCACCCTTCTCGTAGGTTGACGATGTCACCCCAAAGTTGACGCTGGTGCCGGACTCTCCATCCCGCACGGTAACCGTGCCGTCAGGCCCCATGGACGGATGCATCCCCTCACCGACAGTCAGCTTCCCGCCCGGCCCCGCGCCAACGCCATGCAGCGTTCTTTCGGCCTCACTGCCTTTGGCCCCCCCCTGCACGTTGTTCTGTATGTTTTCAGCACCAAACGTCGCTTTGGTTCCCGAACGCGAATCAATTACCGTGGCTCTGCCATCTGAGTCTCGTGCGCCATGCATGCCATCACCGACAGTCAGGCGCCCTCCATTCACACCCTCCATTGTTTTATCAATGTGAGTGCCTTTTGAACCGGATTCCACCTGGCTTGATGATGTGACACCAAAATTAGCACTGACACCAGACTCTGCATCCCTGACCGTAACCGTATCGCCCGGCCCCATAGACGGATGCATACCTTCACCGACAACCAGTTTCCCGTCCGGGCCGCCAACGCCATGCAGGGTTCGCTCCTGTACCGACCCTTTCGAGCCCGGCTCGGAATATCCTGCAGGATTTACAGGCTCTGATCCGCTGTTGTTTGTGTTCTTGGATGGGACAGGTGCAGACGCATGAGCTCTATGCGGCGCCCTTGAAGGAGGGATCGAACCGGAATGAGCAGGAGCCGATCTTCCGAACGATGGCGCCGGTTCATGCGTGCCGGCCGTACCACCACGGTTCTGTAGCGGCAGCTTTTTCGGCTCCTTGTGTGGCAGCTTGTCATTCCCTGCGAGTGGAACAGCGCCACCACCAGACGATGTTGCCGGCCCCTGCATGCTGGTCGAACCACCCTCACTCGATGGTGCAAAGCCACCACGGCCGGATGACGCTTTTCGGACCCCGGTGGCCTGATGCGTACGATCTACAGGGGAGGCTGTTCGGGGGGCCGTGCCCAACGGGGAAAATCCACTTTCACCAGGCGATCCGAATCCATCTGTTCCATTAAGATTTCTCGCCGGACTCAGCGGAGTAAAACCTCCGCGACGAAATGCTGATGAACCTGAAAAGGTACCGCGGCCAGCCTGATTTTGGGAGGAAGCAGCATGGCCACCTGATACTTGCTTGTTTTTGGATGCTGCGGCCGGAAAACCGGCAAAGTCGGTGGATGCAGTCCATCCCGTTGAACTCGAAAGAAGGAATATACCGCCTGCTATTGCGCCTATGAGTCTTATTGTTTTCAGATTCCGCATGCGCATCATCGTTGATGGCAACCCGTCAGCATGCAAAAACCGACGCAATCAGGCTAACATATATCAATAGAACCTCCTGCTTCCCGAATAAAGAAACATTTCCCATATTGTGGATATTAGTTGCTGCGCAATCGGTGTATATTCACCTGAATAGGTGATACTGGAGAATCTCCATGCAAGACGGACCAATCAGGATTCACCCGGCATAAACTCAACCTTGACCCTGACTCCCGGAGAGATGGACTGGATATCAATTCGTGCGCCCAGCTGTTTCGCCCGCCATTCCATATTATTCAGACCCCGGCCGCGTTTGACCTCGTCTGCCGAAAAGCCGCTACCATCATCGGCAATGACGAATCCGGATTCATCCATGTTCAGAGCAATCTGTTTCGCTTTACCATGTCGTATGGCATTGGCAACGGATTCCTGCACGATGCGCATGACATGCAGGGATGCCTCAGGCCCCTCCCCCATCCCCTCGGGCTTGCATTTCACATTCCATTTCAAGGAGATGCCAGCTTCTTCCAGGCTGGGCTCAATACGCTGGCGCAGCATGCCCAGCATGGTCAGCACATTGGTTCCGGCATCGAGGGAATCCATGATGATACGAAATTCGTCCAGGGCATTGTGAATGTTCACACTGATGGGATTCTGCTGCTGTTCGGACAGGGAAAGCGCACTCATTAAATGGCCTCCCAGGCCGTCATGCAGCTCGCGCACAATGCGAATGCGCTCATCGTTCACCGCATGCTCGCGCTCCAGATCCGCTATCAGGCGATGTTGTTCCTGCAGCTTCTCTTCCTGCTTTTCCAGCGATTGGCGCAAGTTGCGCGCAAAATTACGCTCCGCATCCAGCGCGTTCAGAAATCTAGTTAACAGCACCAGTGATACGGCCAGGGAAAATGCAACCGGGCCAAGGTAATACACAAAAGGTGTGTTCCTTTCCAGATGGAATGCCATCGGTACCCAGTCGGCAAAACCAAAAGCCGCAACAAAAGCCATGTACACGCCCAGCCAGAGGTGAAGGCGATTGCCGTCGCGCAACCAGCTGATGCAGGAGAGCCCGATCAAATGCAGGACCATCGCCAGTCCGCCGATATGCAGCGACAGCGCAAACGAAAGCTGCTGAACATGGTCGGCAAGGCGTAATAATATTGCCCCGACTCCGGTATAGATTAACAGTATCCGTTCCGGCCAGCCCACGCGCCGCTCCAGCATCCGAAGCATGAACAGGTAGTAGAAGCACATCGACCAGGCCACCGTACCGTGCGTGATCCAGCGCCAGTCGTAATGGGAAAACATCGCATTGACCCAAAAGCTGTCCAGAATATAGACGCAGCTAAGCAGGCTTCCGCTGGCAAACCAGAAGAACGCGATATCGCTGGATGCGCGCCACCAGACCAGGAGAATCAACCCCAGTGCCAGATTGACCGAAAATGCCCCGACGCTTAATTCATGTGAATGGAGCAGTCTCCCCCGGTACACCGGGAACAGCGACTTGTCCAAACCGATAAACACAGGCGCAAGCCCGGCATTGCCATCGGAAAAACCGCGCAAACGAATTTTTATTTCGTTGTCCCCTGCATGCAGCAAGGACGGCGCAATCTGAAAATAAAGCGGCAGATTCCAGTGACGCGAAACAGCGCCCTGCATGCTGCCGCCCCCACTGGTGAGTGAGCCATTGATATAGAGTTCGGCATTCATGCTCAATTGAGGAATGTAGATTCCCCAAAGATCCTTCGGGGCTTCGGGCAGCAAAACATGGAAAGCATACCAGCCGAATCCATCATAGCCGGGCAATCTCTGATGCCAGTTGTCTGGCAGGGTTACTGGTTGCCAGCTGCCTTTATCGCCATGCAAAGAGAATTCGGCCTGAACCAGCCGTTGCGCACCGCTAATGGTGCCGGGTGTGCGGACACTTTCGAGAATCAGGACCACCAGCAAAGCAAAGCTGAGCAAAAGCCCGATCAGAACCAGCCAGCGCTTCGCGAGCACCATCGGGCTCACAAGCCTTCCCTTAACAACCCCTGCCGCCGAGCTTCAAACAACGCCTTTTTCCCTGAGTTTACTTCCAGCTTTCGATAGATGTTCTTTATATAAATACTGACCGTATTGATACTGATGCCCAAGGTATCGGAAATTTCACTGCGCGAGAATCCGCGCGCCAGATAGTCCAGAACCTCCGACTCCCGGGGCGACAGATGCGTATTCTCATCAAAGGATGTCTGATCCCTGGGCGGTTGCAGATGGGTAAGCAGGGCGCTGGCAATGCTTGGGCTGATGGGAGCCCCGCCATCCACCGCACTCAAAATGGCTTCGCCAAGATCGGAAAGGGGGGCATCCTTTAACAGATAGCCTGTGGCTCCGGATGCCAGGGCCGCCAGAACATGGGCTTCATCACCGTAGACGGTATTTACCAGACACAATGAGTTCGGAACAAGTTCCTTGCAACGCCTGATTAAATCCAGGCCGCTGCCATCGGGTAACCCGATATCCACAACCATCACATCGGGCAAATCACTCTCAATCAGTACTGTGGCTTCAGCCACGCTTCCGACATCTGCAAGGAGTGTTAACTCACGCTGGGTATCCAAGGCCAGGACCAGTCGCGCTCGGCACAACGGGTCATCCTCGACCAACAATACCTTTAATTGTCGCACCATTTTCCCCCTCTCCCTGCTCCCGCATAATCGCAACAGCTTGTTGATTCTAGTTCAATATGGAAATTCATCCAAATGCTGCCGCTTTGATTGAAATAAAGGGGCACTATTCGGGGGAAGTATTGAAATGCCATTAGCAACAATCTGGTTCAAAACATTCCAGTCGAAATAGAAATTACACTGGTCTTGATTTACAACTGTAATCAGTGGCGGAAAGTCGCCACAGGGCTAAAGATAACTAACGAATTTCTTTTACTGAGATGACAGGCAAGAAAACATCTGATAAAGTAAACCCATAATTCAGTTACGCCTATTTAGAAGGGGCAACGCCATGAAAATTACTTCAGGCATCAAGAAAACTGTCGCAACCATCGACGAACACCACACTGTACTGGAAGCTGCCAAGCTGATGACAGAGAACTATATCGGCTCGGTGGTGGTCACCAGCCATTCACAGATCGTCGGCATATTCACAGAACGTGAGCTGATGATGCGCGTGGTTGGCAAGGGTCGTGAACCCGGTACCGTCAAAATCAAGGATGTGATGCACACCGACCACCTTAAGATCAGTCCTGATGCAACATGCGAAGAGGCGCTGCATCTCATGGAAGAAAAACGATGTCGTCACCTGCTTGTGTTCGATGGTGATGAGTTCATCGGACTAATTTCACTGCGTGACCTTGTCGTTCTGAACCTGCAGGAGAAGGACGACCTGATCACCCAGCTTCAGGGATATATCTCTGCCACCTGAGCAACACCTGATTTGATGAGGTCTGTGGATAAGCTTGCGCAACGAACCTTCATCTTTTTTTAATCTGCATATGCAGATTATCTGTCGTATCGTTTTCTTTCACGTAAGTGAGAAATCAGGAACGAGAGGACAGGGTAACTTGGCAAATCGCCATGAAGGCCAGAACGATTAACCATGCAGAATAATGATCATCTCCCGTCTCCTCTTGATGCCTGGCATGCTTATGCATGAAGTTTCCTTATGCGAAGACGTGATACGGTTGATCGAAGATCAGGCACAAACCCAGCAATTCACCAGGGTAACCGCTGTCTGGCTGGAAATCGGCGCGCTTGCAGGCGTTGAAACAGAGGCCATGCGCTTCAGCTTTGATGCTGTTGCCAAAGACTCAGTCGCGGATGGGGCGACTCTAAACATTATCGACATACCGGCACAGGCAAGGTGCCCTGTTTGCGATAAAGCTGTTCAGGTGTCTGCACGTTTTGACGCATGCCCTGACTGCGGCCACTACCCGCTGGAAATCATTGCCGGCGAAGAAATGCGAATCAAGGAACTGGAGGTGCAGTGATGTGCACAACTTGCGGCTGTGGCCATGGTGAAACAAAGATCGAAGGACATGCTCATGACCACGAGCACCATCATCATGCGGGACATCATCACCCCCATGAGCACGGGCACGGTGTCTTGGCTGCCCATGCATCCGATCAGGGTAAATCGCGCATCCTGCGCATCGAACAAGATATCCTGAGCAAAAACAATGAATACGCGGTAGCCAATCGACGCTGGTTCGCCAGTCATGGAACCCTGACTCTGAATCTGGTTTCAAGCCCCGGCTCCGGTAAAACAACTCTGCTTACCCGCACGCTGTCCCACCTCAAGGATGAGTTGCCGATGGCCGTTATCGAAGGTGACCAGCAGACTCTGCTGGATGCCGAACGTATTCGCGCGACCGGCACCAAGGCAATCCAGGTCAACACCGGCAAAGGCTGCCATCTGGATGCCCACATGGTCGGCCATGCCATGGAATCGCTGCAGCCTGAAGAACAGAGCGTGCTGTTTATTGAAAATGTCGGCAATCTCGTCTGCCCGGCCGCATTTGATCTGGGTGAGGCGCACAAAGTAGTCATCCTGTCCGTGACCGAAGGTGAAGATAAGCCACTCAAATATCCGGACATGTTTCACGCCGCAGACCTGATGCTGCTGAATAAAACCGACTTGCTGCCGCATCTGCAATTCGATGTTGAACAATGCATCGAGTATGCCCGGCGGGTGAACCCCGGCATCAAGGTGCTGCAGGTCTCAGCAACGACAGGCGACGGCATGGAGCAATGGTATCAATGGCTGCGGGCAACCCGGGAAGTCGCTCTCATCGGCAATCCTGAAGCTGCTGTCGCGGGCTGAACATGTGTCTTGCCGTACCCGCTCGCGTTGTTGAGCTCAACGGTGACAGTGCCATCGTCGATCTCGATGGCATCCGTAAGGAAACTTCCACCATCTTGCTCGATGAAGTGGCTGTCGGCGACTATGTACTCATACATGTCGGCTATGCGCTGGAGCGCATCGACCCGATCGAAGCCGCCAAGACATTAAAACTTTTTGATGAACTGCGCGCTCAGGATGCAAGCGCATGAAATACGTTGATGAGTTCCGTGATGGCGACACCGCCCGTGCACTGGCAGGTGTGATCCGCAATGAAGTGAACCCGGATCGCGACTACCGGCTAATGGAGTTCTGTGGCGGCCATACGCATGCCATCTTCCGCTTCGGCATTGTTGATCTGATGCCCGACAACATCCGTTTCATCCACGGCCCGGGCTGCCCTGTCTGCGTACTTCCAGCAGGGCGCATCGAAGCAGCCATCAGGCTTGTCGAGAATGAGGGCGTGATTCTTTGCACCTATGCCGACCTGATGCGCGTACCTGCCGGCAAACGCGACAGCCTGCAAAAGGCCAGAGCGCGCGGTGCCGATATCCGCATGATCTATTCCAGCAGCGATGCATTGGCGCTTGCCCGCGAGAATCCGGAGAAGCAGGTAGTTTTCTTCGCCATCGGCTTTGAAACCACCACCCCACCCACCGCTGCCGCGATCAAAATCGCCCAGGCCGAAGGACTCAAGAACTTCAGCGTCTTCTGCAACCATGTTGAAACCCCGCCCGCGATGATGACCATCCTGGCCGCGGGCGATGCGAAGATTGACGGCATCCTCGGCCCCTCGCATGTCAGCACAATCATCGGCAGCCGCGCCTACGCGGACTGCTGCGATAAGTATCATGTACCGCTGGTGATTGCCGGGTTTGAACCACTGGACGTCATACAGTCTGTACTCATGCTGGTGCGCCAGATCAACGCGGGTGTGGCCACGGTGGAAAACCAGTACACCCGCGCAGTCAGCGCGACCGGCAACGAAAAGGCTAAGACGCTGATGAGCGAGGTGTTCGAACAGCGCGCACTATTCGAATGGCGCGGACTGGGAGTCCTTCCCGAAAGCGCCGTGCAAATCAGAAGCGAGTTTGCCGACTTCGATGCCGAGAAGCGCTTCGCTATGCCGGAGATCGAAACCGCCGACATCAAGGGCTGCATCTGCCCGGCAGTGCTGCGCGGCATGAACAATCCGGACGAGTGCAAGCTGTTCGGTACCGCCTGCACACCCGAAGACCCCAAGGGAGCCTGCATGGTCAGCTCCGAAGGTGCATGCGCGGCCTATTACAGCTATGGCAGATACAGGGCAACCGCGGCACAGCCATGAGCAGGCTTGATATCAAGAACGGCGTCATCGAAATGGGGCACGGCAGCGGTGGCAAGACTTCCGCCACCCTGATTGAGGAACTGTTCGTCCGTCACTTCGATAATGCACTTCTTGATCAGGGCAACGATCAGGCTGCATTCAATGTGCTGGCCGGGCGCATGGTAGTCAGCACTGACGGGCATGTGATTACACCCCTGTTCTTCCCCGGCGGCGATATCGGCGCGCTTTCGGTACACGGCACCATCAACGATGTTGCCATGAGCGGTGCGACCCCGCTCTATCTTTCTGCCTCGTTTATCCTCGAAGAGGGATTCCCGCTCGCCGGTCTGGAGCGTATCGTCATCAGCATGGCCAAGGCAAGCAAGGCCGCCGGTGTACCTGTGGTCACCGGTGACACCAAGGTGGTCGAGCGCGGCAAGGGTGATGGTGTTTTCATTACCACCACCGGCATCGGCATCGTTCCCGAGGGCATCAACATCTCAGGCAACCAGGCAATGCCCGGCGATATCCTCATAGTCAGCGGCTCCATCGGCGACCACGGCATTGCCATTCTCTCCAGCCGAGAGAGCCTGCAGTTCGGCACAAACATTGAGTCCGACTCCGCAGCACTGCATACACTGGTGGCCAACATGGTTGGTGTGGCTCCGCATATCCACTGTCTGCGCGACCCGACCCGTGGTGGTCTGGCCACCACACTTAATGAACTGGCACGCCAATCGAAGGTCGGCATGCGCATTCAGGAAACCGCTATTCCGATGAAGGCCGAGGTCAAGGGTGCGTGCGAACTATTGGGGCTAGATCCGCTGTACATTGCCAACGAAGGTAAACTGGTCTGCATCGTGCCGGCAGCGCATGCCGACGAACTCCTGTCTACCATGAAAAAACATCCGCTCGGTCGGGATGCCGCCATCATCGGTACGGTTTGCGAGGATGCGCAACAGATGGTGGTGATGGAAACCGCCTTTGGCGGCAATCGCGTCGTCGACTGGCTGGCCGGCGAACAACTGCCGCGCATCTGCTGATATGAACAACCCCTTAACGATCTCCGTCGATCTACCCAGCGGTTTTAAGGTGGCCGCACAAACACTGGCGCTGGGTGGCGAGCTGAAAAGCAGCATCTGCCTGATCCGCAGCGGAACTGCACATCTGAGCGAATCGATCGGCGACCTTGAGCAGGAAGCGGCCTATCGCCACTTCTGCGCTTCGCTGGAAAGCCTGTTGGCCGAGCCGGACTGCAAGCCGAAGCAAGTTGCAATCGATCGGCACCCTGATTATCTCTCGTCGAAGTACGGCCAACATCTGGCAACTGAAATGAACCTTCCAGTGAAAAAGATTCAGCATCACTACGCCCATATCGCCTCAGTGATGGCCGACAACGGCCTGCCGCCGGATACAAGGCCAGTGCTCGGGATCGCGCTCGACGGCCTCGGTTTTGGTGAGGACGGCACCCTATGGGGCGGCGAGATTCTGCGGGCCGACTATCGCGGCTTTCAACGCCTCGGCCATTTCCAGCCAGTTGCCATGATCGGAGGTGCCGCCGCGATTCATGAACCCTGGCGCAACACACTGGCCCACCTGCTGCCGATCTGGGATCGGGTTACAGAAAACTTTGCTGACACCGATATCGTGCGTTTTCTGCTTCAGAAACCGGTAAGCACGATGCAGAGGATGGTTGATTCCGGCATGAATGCGCCGCTGGCCTCTTCCTGCGGTCGACTGTTCGATGGCGTGGCTGCCGCCCTGGGC
>Ga0209919_1000025_pt1 | contig 97502 bp, 130 predicted proteins | sample SalPon2A_C_D2_MG_FD_185721 | JGI IMG/M metagenome (GOLD analysis project Ga0209919, IMG submission 185721) | Soil microbial communities from South San Francisco under conditions of wetland restoration - Salt Pond MetaG R2A_C_D2_MG (SPAdes)... | ecosystem: Environmental > Terrestrial > Soil >... | reverse complement strand
GAACCTGGCCCGGGCCAGCGCCGCCCTCGTGTATGACAACGCGATCTTCGGGGGCACCGGGCCCCTGGTCGGCGAGCGGGCGCGGCTCGAGGTGGGCTCCTCCGTGGGGAGCATCGGCTTCTATACGCTGCTCGGCGACTTCCGGAAATACGTCATGCCGGTGCGCCCGCTGACGCTGGCGGCCCGGCTCCTCACGTACGGCCGCTACGGCGCGGGCGCGGAGGACCATCGGCTGCGGGAGCTGTTCCTGGGCTATTCCTACCTGGTCCGGGGCTACGATGCGGGGTCGTTCAGCCTGGCCGAATGTCCGGCGGACGGCTCGGGGCCGTGCCCCGTGTTCGACCGCCTCCTGGGGAGCCGTCTCGGTGTGCTGAACGTCGAGCTCCGCCTTCCGCTCCTCGGCCTGGGCGACCTCTCCCTGGTGCACGGCGGTCCGGTGCCGCCCATCGACCTGGTCGGGTTCTTCGACGCCGGGGTGGCCTGGACCCGGGCCACGACGCCCGCCTTCCTGGGCGGAGGGAGTGCCGACGCGCGCCGTCCGGTGCGGAGCTTCGGGGCCGGCCTCCGCTTCAACATGTTCGGTCTCACCGTGCTCGAGGTCGACTGGGCGAGGCCGCTGGACCGGCCGGGCAAGGGCTGGGTGTGGGCGCTGAGGATCGGGCCGGGGTTCTAGCCCAGCAGCTGTTCCAGCGCCTGGCGGTGCGCGTCCAGGGCGTCGGCCCCGTACAGCGTGAAGCGGATCCGGCGCACCGAGGCGAGCCCGGGCAGGAGCCCCAGCACCTCGTCGAGCGCGGCGCGGGCCGCCTCCCGGACCGGGTAGCCGAACGCCCCGGTGGACAGGGCGGGGAAGGCCACCGATTCGAGGCCGTGCTCCTCGGCCAGCTCCAGGGCGCGCCGGTAGCAGCTCCTGAGAAGGCCCTCGGCGGGCTCGTCCCGGCCCCACACGGGCCCCAGGCAGTGGATCACGAAGGAGTTCGGAAGGCCATGTCCGCCCGTGATCACCGCCTGGCCCGGCGCGATCGGGGCCAGCGGCCGGCACTCCTCGGCCAGCCCGGGGCCCGCCGCCCGGTGCAGCGCGCCCGCCACCCCGCCGCCCGGCATGAGCTGGGCGTTGGCCGCGTTGACGACCGCGTCGATTCCGTCCTGGGATGCGATGTCGCCCCGTACCAGCTCCAGGGCGACCCCGTTGCGCTCCACCTTCATGGTCGTCCTCCCGGACGCTAGATTGAGGGAGTGACGGACGAACCCGCGGCGGGCCGTTCCCGCTTTCGGGCATCGGCTGCAAGCCATGTTCCCCTCGAAGTCCCAGCGGAAGGAGCACCTCGATGCGCTTCCTCATCAACTGGCTGATCAACGCCGCGGCCCTGTGGCTCACGGCCTGGCTCATCCCCGGCATCGTCGTGGACGGGACGAGGGCGCTGCTCCTGGCCGCCCTCGTCATCGGCCTCGTGAACGCGATCGTGAAGCCCGTGCTGGTCTTCCTGACCTTTCCGATCACGCTGCTCACCCTCGGGATCTTCTACCTGGTCCTCAACGGGCTCCTGTTCTACCTGGCCGCCGCCATCACCCCGGGCTTCCGGCTGAGCGGGTTCGGGGCGGCCTTCTTGGGCGCCCTGGTCATGTCGATCGTCGGCCTCCTCCTGCACGCCATCGTCCCCGGGGACTGACCGCGGCCGGCCGGCGCCGGCTCGCTGGTACGTTCGTTGAAGTGAATCACCACCGGAAGACACACCGCCCAGCCACCCTTCCGGGGAGGAGTTTCCCGTGGACTACTTCGGACGCGAGGACCTTCGAATGCTGCTCCAGGAGCGAGCGGGTCCCGCCATCTCGATCTACGTTCCGACCGAGCGCTCCAGCAGCGAAGCGGAGACCAACCGGCTGCGCTACCGGGCCGCCCTCGACCGGGCTCGCCAGCTGCTTCCGTCGGCCAACGGCGTCGACGGGGCGGGCGACTCCCTGGCCGAGGCGCTCGAGCCCCTGACGCACGAAGAGGAGTTCTGGCGCTACCAGTCCGACGGCCTGGCGGTGTTCGCGTCGCCCGACGTCCAGCGCCTGTATCGACTCCCCGGCTCCGTGCCCGACCTGGTCGTGGTCGCCTCCTCCTTCCACACTCGGCCGATGCTCGAGTACCTCCAGGCGCCCGATCGGTACTGGGTGCTGGGCCTCAGCCAGAAGAACGTGCGGCTGTGGTCGGGGACCGCCGCGGGTGTGAGCCCCATCGACCTGCAGGGCGTGCCGCGCAACCTCATGGAGGCGCTGGGCTACGACTTCGAGCGTGACGAGAAGATCGTCCTGCGGCGGAAGACCCGGAACGCCTCGCACGGCGGTCACGGCCGGGGAGGCACCATGCCCGTCTTCCACGGCCACGGAGTCGGGTCCGACGACTCCGAGCCCGAGCTGCGCCGCTTCTTCAAGAAGGTGGACGAGGGACTCCAGGAGATGCTCGAGGGCGAGATCGGCCCCCTGGTGCTCGCCGCGGTCAACGAGTACCACCCTCTCTACCGCGGCGTGAGCGGCCTCGACAACCTGGCCGAGAAGGGGATTGAGGCGTCCGTGGTCGACTGGAGCCCGGACCGCGTGCACGAGGCGGCGTGGCCCATAGCCAAGGCCCAGGTCCTCAAGAAGATCGACCGGGCCCTCGAGCTGTGGGAGAACTCCTACGGACGCGGCAAGGGCGAGCTGGACCTGGCCAACCTGGCCCGCCTGGCCGTGGCCGGGAGGATCCGCTTGCTGCTCACCGAGCGTGACCGGCGCCTGTGGGGCACCATGGATCGGTCCACCGGGGCCATCGAGATCGTCCAGGAGGGTGGAGAGGATCCGTCGGGCAAGGCGGCCGAGCTCCTGGACGAGCTGGCCGAGGTGGTGATCCTGCATGGGGGCAACGCGCTCGTGCTGTCCCCGGAGCGCATGCCCACGAACACGGGGGTGGCCGGGATCCTGCGCTAGCCGTCCGGCCCCGCCGGTGGAGCCGCGGCGCGTCCCTCGGGGGGCGCGCCCGGTTCGAGCTCAAGCGTAGTAGGGGTTCCGACCCGCTTCGTGGTCGGTGACGTCCTCCACGCCCGCCACCTCGGGGACGGCGCGCTGCAGCGCCTCTTTGATTCCCTGGGTGAGAGTCACGGAGGCCATGCCGCACCCCTGGCAGCCACCGCTCATCTGCAGGAAGACCACGTTCTCGCGGATGTCGACCAGGCTGACATGGCCGCCATGGGAGGCCACGCCGGGGTTGATCTGTTCTTCGAGGACGCGCTGGACGCGCTCGGCGAGCGCGCCGCTGGGCGGCTCCGAGCCGAGTGGCTTCACGTTGGGGTTGTCGATCCTGAAGCCGGCGCCCTGCAGGGACTCGACCCAATCGATCTCCGATCCCTCCAGGAACTCCGCCGCGTCCGGGGCGGCGTACAGGCTGAAGCCGTCCTGGTCGAAGGCCCGGTCCTCCTCGGAGACCTCCTCGGGGCCGATCAGGGCCAGGTCGTACTCGGGCGCGAACGGGCTGGATCTCCGGAGGTCGATGCGGACCGCCAGGTCCTCCTCGCCCTCCTCTTCCATGAATGCCAGCACGCGCTGGCGGGCGGTGTCCGTGAAGTGGATCACGTGCTCGATCTCTCCGGGAAGCGCGGGTCGTCCGTCCTGTTCAGGGAATGGTGGAAACCCCGGACCCGGCCGTCTGTTTCACCCGTCCGGGTTCGCGCGGTGGGCCTCCTTGAGCTCCGAGGCCGTGAACAGGCCGATGACCCGATGGCCTGCCTCCTCGATGACTTCCCGGCCGCCTTCCTCTCGATCCACCAGCGCCAGAACGCCCAGCACCTGCCCGCTCTCCGCCTGGACCGCGCCAATGGCCTGGAGGGCGGAGCCTCCGGACGTGATGACGTCCTCCACGACCACGACCCTGGCGCCGGGCTCGAAGCAGCCCTCGATGCGACGGCCCCGGCCGTGGTCCTTGGCGCGCTTGCGCACCGAGAAGGCGTGCACGGGCTCGCCCCGTCGCCAGCTCTCGCCCGCGATGGCGTAGGAGATCGGGTCGGCTCCCATGGTCAGGCCGCCCACGAGATCCGGATGGAGGCCCGCCCCCGCCAGCGCGTCGAGCCCCACCTCGCCCAGGAGGGCCTGACCCTCGGCGTGCATGGTGGTCGTTCGGCAGTCGATGTAGTAGTCGCTGCGCCGCCCCGAGGCGAGCTCGAAGTCGCCCGTACGGAAGGACCGCTCCAGCAGGAGCCGGAGAAGCCGGTCACGGGCGGGGCTCACCGTGCCCGCCGTCCCGGGAGCGTCGCGTCGTCGGCCACGCTCCACCCTCTACAGGGCACGCCGGTAGTCCGGGTTCTCACGCGCCTCGGCCGCATCGCACTCCGCGCACAGCCCGTAGATCTTGACCTGCCGGGTGATGGGCTGGAAGCCGTACTCGGAGGCGACCTCGGATTGGAGCGTCTCCAGCTCGGGGCGATGGAACTCGATCACCTCTCCGCACGAGGTGCAGATGAGGTGGTCGTGCCGGGAGGGTCCGATGCGGGCCTCGTACCGCTTGAAGCCCTCGTCGAAGTCGTGCTCGGTGGCCAGGCCGACGTCCACCAGGAGATTCAGCGTCCTGTAAATGGTGGCCTTGCCCACGTGGTCGCCCCGCTCCTTGAGGCGGGCCGCGATGTCATCGGCCGACAGATGGCCCGTGGACTCGAACAGGATGCCGGCGACGGCTTCGCGCTGCTGGGTCACCGGGAGCTGGTGCTCCTGGAGGCTGGCGCGGAAGACGCTCATCATGACCGCCGCGCAGCCCAGCGGGGGTCGGGTCTGTAGAGTGCTGTCCATCGGCTCGCCGCTCGGGAGAATCGGTACTCGGAGCGCCACCCGGCGCGGATCCGCGCGGAACTCGTACACGCTTTGGAAGCTAGGCGGGATGTGGCGTTCAATCAATAGCGATTATCGATTCAGGCCGTCTCCTCATGGAAGCGATCCTGGACCTGCCGGAGGAGGCGGTCGACGGGGGCCCCGCGCCGGGGAAGGAGGTAACGGTCCGACACGCGGTTGAGGCCGCGGCGGAGTTCCACGAACGCCTCCGCCGCGTCACGAAACAGCCCGTCCAGCGATTCCTGGCGCGCGACCGGGTCGTTCGCTGCCATTCGGTAGCCCGTCTGACCCATCTCCTCGTAGTAGTCCAGACCCGGCCCCCCCTTCCGGCGCACCCGCGACGCGATGTGGTCGGGGAACAGGCCCGACAGCCACAGGGCGAAGTTCCCGAGATGCGCCTCCAGCAGGAAGGCGCGGCGCCCCCGGGCCCCGGACATGTCGGCCAGAATGTCGACCAGGTAGTGGTACTCGCGGTCGTCGTGGTCGGTGATCCGGTAGGACCGTCCCCGGAACCCGAACTCCAGGACCAGGGCCGACACGTAGTCGGCGATGATCCGGCTCTCCAGTCCGCTCTCCAGGAGCGCGTGGCGTACCATGACGTACAGGACGAGCCCCAGCGGGAGGTCTTCGACGCCTCCGCCGCCGGTCAGCAGCGCCGGCAGGGCGGGGTCGTCCAGCAGGGGATCCAGTCCGCGCTCGGCCAGCGCGGCCTCCAGGTCCCGGACCCGGCCTTCGTCCCCGCGGGCCAGCGCACGCACCACGCGTCCGGCCTCGTCCCGACCGAAGGAAGATCGAACGTTGGGAAGGATCATCCTCACCTCCTCGTCCCTGGCGGCGAGCCTTCGCCGCCCCCCTCCTACCCCTGACGGTTCTTGCGGATCTCCTCCAGGATCTTGCGGGCCATGTCCTTGTCCCAGGTCACGGCGCCCGTCTTGACCGACACTTCGACCTTGGTGGCCACGTCCGTCCGCTCCTCCAGGTCCACCGTGACATCGTCGTCGCCCGACTTTCCCCAGATCTCCCGGTTCTTGCCGTCGTCCGAGTCCTTCTGGCCCTTGTACTCGACACCCAGCGTGCTGAATGCCGTGCGGGTCGCGTCGGTCACGGGTCCGAATCCGCCCTCCACCACCTGGCCGACGCCCCGCGTGGTGAAGTAGAGTCCCCCGCCGGCGGCCCCGGCCGCGGCCGCCAGGCAGCCCGAGACCAGCAGCGGCAGGGCCAGGAGGAGCGCGGCGGCCAGGAGTCGTCGACGCATGACTATCCTCCTCGTGAGCGTCCGGGGGTCGACGCGGGCGGTGGGACGGTCCCGGCCCGCCGTGGCGACGTACGTCGCACCTTCCCCATCCTTATAGGCCGCGGGCGCCCCACGCGCCACCGCTCACAGGTCGAGCACCACCATCGCCTCCCAACGTCCCTCTCGCTCGCGCACCTCCAGCCCGTGGTAGGTGACGCCCTTGATCTCGCGCACGGGATCGGTGGCGCGGCGGTTCCAGGCGACCCGGGCGTCGAGCCTGGCGGTGCCGGACGCGTCCCGGGCCAGCTCGATCGAGATCGGCGAGGGAACCGCGCCGCGCCGCTCGCCTCCCTCCTGGAGGGTGCGGAGCCACGCAACCAGGAGACGCTCCGTATCGGGGCGCTCCAGGCGGATCGCCTCCTCCTCCAGGACGTCCGGCGCCGCCTCGTGGCCCAGGGTCCGCCTCAGCCCCTCCGCGGCCAGCCGGAACAGGCCGGATGGGGAATCAGCCGTGAGACGGAAGCCGACATCGGCCGTGTGCGAGAGCTCCTCGATGCGCTCCAGGGGTACCTCCGGGCCGTGGAAGGGGGCGGCCGCGCCGGCGTCGGCCTTGCAGTGCTTGCACGAGGGCGCCGGCGAAAGGAATATGCCGCCGGAGTCGGCCGGGGTTCCAGCGGCCGAAGTGGGCCCGCACCTTTCGGACGAGGAGGACCCGTGCTCGAGCGCTCGAACCGATCACCGGCGTGGCTGGCGCTCCTGGCCGGCGTGGCCTTCCTGGCCGCGTGCGGCGGGAGCTCGGGCTCCGCCGACGCCGCGCCCGCGGGTTCCGCGAGCGGATCGTCAGCCGGGGCCGGAGCGACCCCGTCGGCGGCCCCCTCGGGCTCGACGGGCGCGGCCGACACGGTGGCCCCGACCGGCCTGCAGGTGGCGCATCTCACCGTGGGTGGACACGCCGTCACGGCCGAGGTGGCCGACAACGACCAGACGCGTGCCCGCGGGCTCATGAACCGTGACTCGCTGCCGCCCGACCACGGCATGCTGTTCGTGTACCCGCAGGAGCAGACCCTGTCCTTCTGGATGCGGAACACCAGGATCCCGCTGGATATCGCCTTCATGGACCATAAGGGCGTGATCGTCGACATCCAGCACATGCAGGCCGAGAGCGACGACCTCCATGGGTCGAGCCGCCCCGCCATGTACGCCCTCGAGATGGCGGAGGGTTGGTTCGCGGCACACGACGTGAAGGCGGGGGACATCGTCACCTTCTGAAGACATCGAAACGCGGGCACGAGGCGGATCCATGGCCGAGACGAGGACCGAGCGCGATTCAATGGGCGAGGTGGAGATTCCGGCGGGCAGGCTCTACGGCGCCCAGACGGAGCGCGCCCGCAGGAACTTCCCGATCAGCGGTCTGCGCTTCGACCGCCGCTTCCTGCGCGCCCTGGGCTCCATCAAGCTGGCCGCGGCCCACGTCAACCGGGAGCTGGGCCTCCTGGACGATCGGCGCGCCGGGGCCATCGAGCGGGCCGCGGCCGAGGTGATGGAGGGGAAGCTGGACGACCAGTTCGTGGTCGACATCTTCCAGACCGGCTCGGGGACCTCGACGAACATGAACGCCAACGAGGTGATCGCCAATCGGGCCATCCAGATCCTGGGCGGCCAGATCGGCTCCCGCGACCCGGTCCACCCCAACGACCACGTGAACCTGGGGCAGTCGTCCAACGACGTGATCCCGACGGCCTCCCACGTATCGGCCCTGGTGGCGATCGAGGAGGAGCTCCTGCCTTCGCTCGAGCACCTGCGCGGGGCGCTCGAGGACAGGGCCGGGGAGTTCGACGGAATCCCGAAGGCCGGCCGAACCCACCTGCAGGATGCGACGCCGGTGCGGCTGGGCCAGGAGTTCGGGGGCTATGCCAGCCAGGTGGCGCACGGGATCCGCCGGGTGGAAGGGCTCCGGGACGCGCTCGGCGAGCTGGCCATCGGCGGCACGGCGGTCGGCACGGGAATCAACACGCACCCCGAGTTCGGCCGCCGGATGGCCGCCGAGCTCGGCGACATGACCGGCGCGGCCTTCCGGGAGGCCGACAACCACTTCGAGGCCCAGGGAGGCCGGGACGCGCTGGTCGAGGCGAGCGGCGCGCTCAAGACGCTGGCCGTGAGCCTCATGAAGATCGCCAACGACCTGCGCTGGCTCTCTTCGGGCCCGCGAACCGGGATCGGCGAGATCTCGCTCCCGGCGGTGCAGCCCGGCTCCTCGATCATGCCGGGCAAGGTGAACCCTGTGATGGCGGAGTCGGTGTGCCAGGTCGCGGCGAAGGTCATCGGAAACGACGCGGCCATCACCATCGGAGGGCAGTCGGGCAACTTCGAGCTCAACGTGATGATCCCCGTCATGATCCACGGCCTGCTCGAGTCCATCGAGATCCTGGCCTCGGTGTGCCGGGAGTTCACCGACCGCTGTGTGGTCGGAATCGAGGCCAACGGGGCACGCTGCCGCCGGAACGCGGAGTCCACGGCGGCGCTGGCCACGGCGCTGGCCCCGGAGATCGGATACGACCGGGCGGCGAAGGTGGCCAAGAAGTCTCTGGCGGAAGACAGGACGCTCCGGGACGTCGTGCTCGAGGAGGGGCTGCTCGGAGAGGAGGAGCTGGACCGGATCCTGGACTTCCGCGCCATGACGGAGCCGGGCATCCCCTAGGGCGCCCGCCGTCCCGTCACGCTCGCGCAGTTCATCGCAGGATGCATCCGTACATCAACGAACCAGGGGACGTCGCATGCGACTGATCGTGGGGACGCCCGAGGGAGTGCAGGTCTACAGGTGGTTGGCCGGCGAGCGCCGGGCCCAGCTCAAGGTGGAGGCCATGCAGGGGCATTCGGTGACCTGCGCCTGGGCCACCGAGGGTGCCGTGTTCTGCGGGACCGAGACCGGGAGGCTGTACGTGTCGCGGGACCGCGGGGAGAGCTGGGCGCCCCGCTTCCGCGTGCCCGGCCAGCGGCCCGTGCAGGCCGTCTCGGGGCGGCATCGGGGCGAGGCGCTGTACGTCGGCGTGGAGCCGGCCGGCGTGTTCATCTCCACCGACGGAGGCGGAGATTGGGAGGAGATGGAGTCATTCGCGGCCCTCGAGAAGATCGAGGACTGGAAAGCGTACGGTGACCGTCAGCCGCACGTTCAGACGCTGGCTCCCGATCCGCTCGACGAGGAGCGCCTGTACGCCGGGGTCGAGGTGGGCGGTGCCTACCGCAGCGAGGACGGCGGTCGCACGTGGCGCCCCATCCACGACGGCCTGTACGAGGACGTCCACATGCTCGAGGCCGACCCGATCCGTACCGGGCGCCTGTACGCGGCCACGGGCGGCGGCTTGTATGTGAGCCAGGAGCGCGGCGAGGAGTGGGTCGCGCCCCGGCCACCCATCGGCCCCGCCTACTGCACGGCCATGCGGCTGTCTCCCGAGGACCCCGAGCGCGACGGCCCGGCGATGCTCCTGGCCACCGCCGCGGGTCCGGCCGGCTCGTGGGGAGAGGGCACCGAGGGCGCCGCCCCGCGCCTCTTCCTGAGCCACGACGGGGCCAACAGCTGGTCCGAGAAGACGCTGTGGGACCCGCGCGGGGTCCGGGACGGGATCACGGCCCTCGCCTTCGACCTCGAAGGTCCCGGGCGCTTCTTCGCCGGAACCAGCGGCGGCGAGATCCACTACGCGCTCGAGGAGGACGGCGGCTGGGTGTACGTGACGGGCGCCCTTCCCCCCGTGCGGACGCTCGCCGTGGTCTGAGGGGCGGGCCGCGGCCGCCCGGGGCCCGGAGGAGGGCCGCGGGTCAGAGCAGAGGCGCCACCAGCCGGACGACCTTCTCCCGGATACGGTCCCACGTGGAGCGCTCCCGGTGCCGCTCCAGCGTGATCTCGTCGGCCCGGGCCAGGTCCCCGCGGAACAGCGAGTCGAGCACGGCGCCCACACGGCGATCGTGAAACAGGAGCGCAGTCTCGCTGTTCAGGCGCAGGGAGCGGTTGTCCAGGTTGATGCCGCCCACCGAGCCCCACACGCCGTCGGCTATCAGGGTCTTGGCGTGGATCATGGCAGGGCGGTACTCCCAGATGCGGACGCCGGCCCCGAGCAGGGACTCGTAGAAGGCCTGGCCGGCGTAGCGCGTGCTCGGCATGTCGGTCCGCGGACCCGGGAGCAGAAGCCGGACGTCCACGCCCCGCCGGGCCGCGGCCTCCAGGAGCTCGACGAGCACCGGCGGCGGCACGAAGTAGGAGTTGGTGATGTGGAGCGTGTGCTCGGCGCCGGCCACGGTGAGCGCCAGGTAGCGCTCGGCCGCAGTGGTCCCGAGGCCCGGCTCGGAGACGAGGAGCCCGGCCCGGACCGAGTCGGTCTCCGCACCGTCGGGGCTTCCAGCCTGCGGGGAGGTGGCGCCGACCGCCGGCGAGACCGTTCCGGTCTTCGGTGCACTCGTACCCGTCCGCGAGTCCGGCGGAAGGAAGCCGGCGCCTGCCCGCAGCTCTCCGGTCGCCTCGGCCCACGCGGCCAGGAAGGCGGCCTCGGTCCGCCGCACGGCCGGGCCGGTGAACCGGACGCTCGTGTCTCGCCAGGGCGGCGTCTCCGGAGACTCTCCGATCCACTCGTCCGCGAACCCGAAGCCGCCGGTGTAGGCGATCCGTCCGTCCACGACCACCGACCGCACGTGGCTCCGGTGCTGGGCCCTGTGCAGTGCGTACCAGTGAACGGGTCGAAGCACGGCCACGCGCGCTCCGGCGGCGCGGAGGCGCGGGCCGACCTTCCTCAGGTAACGGCCGCAGCTGAAGCCGTCTCCCATCACGAGGACCCGAACCCGGGAGCGGGCGCGCTCGACGAGAGCGTCCGCCAGCCGGTCGCCCAGGCGGCCGGGCTCGCAGTAGTAGTCCTGGACCGTGACCGACCGGCGGGCCGTGGCGATGTCCCGCAGCATGGCCTGGAATACGGCCGTGTCGGTGAGGATCTCGACGCGGTTGCCGGGCTCCAGGTGGGTCCCGGTGAGCGCCTGGACGACCTCGAGGAAGCGCGGGTCCGAGACGGAGGGCGGATGCTCCCCGGCGTCGGCCTCGACGACGGCGCGCACGGGCCGTCCCCGAATCACGTCGGAGATCCGGTGCACGAGCACGGCGGCCCCGACCACAGCGAGCACCGCCAGCACCCACACGGGGGCGCGCCGGACGTGTGGGTGGCGGGCCTCGGGCCGCCCCTCTCCGGACTGGATCGGCGTCGGCTCCCCGGGGGTAGCAGGTTCCGATGCCAAATCGATACCTCCCCGAGTTGCGCCGGGTGGCGCTGGTCGGCCCGCTGGCCGCCAGCGTCGGCGCCTGTATCACCGCCCGGGCCGCTCTCACGCCCGGCGAAGGAAGTCATTGCATGAACACCGTCTCGCCGGCGGGCACGCCCGCCGAGGTTGCCTGGCTCACGCCCGCCCGTCCCGATCGGAGCCGCGGGCTCGAGGCGTGGTGCGCGGCCGTGGGTCCCGCCGTCCTGGAGCGCGTCGCCGCGACCCCGACGGAGCGCTCCGACTCGCTGGTGGTCGTGAGCTGGAACGTGCACGTGGGCGGTGGTGACCTGGTGCGCCTGGTTCACGACCTCCGCGCCGGCGACCTCACCGGCGGAGGGCCCGTCGGCAGCTTCGTGCTGCTCCTGCAGGAAGGTTACCGGGCGGGACCCGAGGTGCCGGAGTCCGAGCCCGGCGCGCGGTCCGCGGCCCGCATCTTCGAGACTCTTCCTTCTGGCGGGCGCCCGGACGTGGTGCAGGCCGCGCGCCGTCTGAACCTGCATCTATTCTACGCTCCTTCCATGCGTAACGGCGAGGCCAACGAGGATCGCGGCAACGCCATTCTCTCCACCCTGCCCCTCGACTCGGCCACGGCCATCGAGCTGCCGCTCGAGACGCAGCGTCGCGTGGTCGTGGTGAGCACGATCCGCGGCCTGACGCGGTCGGGGCGGTCCTGGAGTCTCCGGGTGGCGAGCGTGCACCTGGCCCACCGCTCCCCGTGGTCCAGGATCGGGGACAGCTTCGGCGCCGCACGGGCCCGCCAGGCCAGGGTGGTGGCGCGCGAGCTGGCGGAGGGTGCGGTCGTGGTGGGGGCGGACCTCAACACGTGGAGCACGTCGTCCCTCGAGGAGGCACCGCGGCTCCTGCGTGCCAGCCTCCCGGACGCCCCGGCCGAGCGGGAGCCCACGTTCACGGTCGGCGGATTCCTGCCGCGGAAGCTCGACTACCTGATGTTCCGCGTGCCGCACGCCCGCGTGGAGAGCGTCCGGCGGGTGGACGACCGGTACGGCTCCGACCACTTCCCGCTGGTTGGGATCGTCGACTTCGGGGCCTGAGCTCCAGATCCAGCGTCCTTACCGGCTTCCAGGGGGCTCCCCTCAGATCTCCCGCGCCTCGGTGGTGAGCGGGCCGCCGGCGTCGCCCGTGTTCACGGTCTCCTCGGGCTCGATGAGGAGGGCCGACGCACCCTCCTCGCTCACAGGACGGTGCTCCACTCCGCGCGGAACCACGAACATCTCGCCCGGACCCAGCTCGACGTCGCGGTCGCGAAGTTGGATCGTCAGGCGGCCGTCCAGGACCAGGAAGAAGTCGTCCGTCTCGGCGTGCGAGTGCCACACGAACTCGCCCCGAAGCTTGACGACCATGACCTTGTAGTCGTTCAGGCGCGCGACGATGCGCGGCTGCCAGGGCTCGTCGAACAGGGCCAGCTTGGCCGCCAGGTCGACCTTCTCGGTCACGTCACCTCCTCATCTCCCGAACTTCGCGGCGAGGCGCCGCACCGTGTTGAGGTTTCTCAGGGTGTGCTCGGGTCCGCCCAGCGCCCGCTCCAGGTGCCGTGTCTTGATCGGGGAGTCCGACATGCGGCCCCGCCTCAGCCAGACCACCTCGGCGCCCGTCACGTGGAAGCGGTCGTCGGGCCCCTCCACCGCGGCGAGCGCCTCGCGGACCTCCCCACTCGCCTCGTCCCTCAGGAAGGCCACGTGGGGCGTGAAGCCGGCCTCCTCGGCGCCGATCACCGGCTCGATCCGGGTGAGCGCCTCGAGCCGGGCCAGGGGGCGGAGGAAGACGCGGACCGGGAAGCCGAGCGCTCCCTCCAGGTGCGCCTCCAGCGCTCCCTCGAGCGCGTGAGGGTCCGCGTCCGGATCGGCGAACACCACGTTGCCGCTGGCCAGGAAGGTGGCCACCTCCTCGAGGCCGTAGTCCTCGAACGCCCCGCCGAGCGCGTCGTTCTTGACCCGTCGGCCGCCCAGGTTGATGCCGCGCAGGAACGCCGCGAGACGGGACACCTCAGCGTCCTTCGGGACGCGGCGAAGGCGGACCCCCGATCTCGATGAACTCCACGGGAGCGCCGTTCTCGACCACGAAGGCGACGCGCACGCGGTCGGAGGGGGAGTTGGGCTGGATCAGGACCTTCCGGCCGGTCAGGGCGGCCTCCAGGTCCGGCACCTCGAAGGCCACGTGGGGCACGGTGCGGACCAGGCGGGGCAGCGGGCTGTCGTTCTCGAACCGCATCCACTCGACGCCGAACTCGCTGGTCTCGTAGCCCGAGACGTACATCCCCAGCTCCGGAAGGTGCGTCTCTCCCGGCCGGACCTCTGAGGTCGGGATGCCCACGTGGTGGTATCTCACACCGGCTCCCTCACCATCTCGGGTGCGCCAACCCGTCCTCGACCTCGTAGAAGGCCAGGTCGGTGCCGGTCCGCAGCTTCGTGATGTAGACGATCTGACCCGTGTGCATGCCGAAGTGCTCGACCACGTGATAGATGGCGCCGAGGACCGTCGTGCGGGTCCCCTGGATCACGCGGCGCTCGAGGAGCCGAACGGGTTCCAGCCTCGACAGGACGCGGTCGGCTTCGGTCACCGTGCGCTCCAGCAGGGTCAGCAGCTCCGCCCGGTTCCGGCCCCCCTCGGCCTCGAACTCGGCGTGGCGTTCCCGCTCGTCGGGCTCGCCCCCGACCCCGCTCACGATCCACTGGCGGACATTGCCGGACAGGTGGAGGACCAGGTTGCCGACGCTGTTGGACTGTGCGTTCGGACGCCACCAGAGGTCTCCCTCCGGGAGCTCGCGGAGGCAGCCGCGGACCCTGGGGATGTACTCCGAGGTCAGGAACGCCCGCGAGCGGTCGATGAAGCCCTGCCCGACGTCCGACGACATGATCTCTCCTCCTCGGCTCCGCTTCACGGCGAGCACGTCCACGTACGCGACCCGGCGCGCGGGCGGCGCAGCAGGAGGCGCCCGGTCCCGAGACGGGAGGGGTCGCGCCGCCGCCATGTCGCCCCGCCGTCGGTCGTCCGCGTCACTCGAGACCTGGTGGCGCCCGCAACACGTCCCAGTGGTCGATGTGCTCGTCCTTCTCGACCAGGTACCCGTCGTCCTCGGGGTAGAACACGGCCCGCTCCGGGTCCGGGCCGGCGAAGCCCTTCACGGCCTCGAGCGAGTCCCACAGGCTCATGAACAGGAACTCGGTACGCCCGTCCTCCTCCCGGCGGGTGAGCAGCACGCCGTGGTTTCCGGGCGTGGCCTCGATGTCCTTCACGCCCGTCTTCGCCAGGTACTCGAAGTAACCATCGGCGTCCTCACGCCGTGTCCAGCCACGCCACGTCCTCAGGATCATGCGTCCTCCGCGGTCTCGGCGTCCGGGGGCTCGACCCCCTCGAGCCCTGTGACCGTCTGGACTTGCGGGGTGGCCCGCCCGTGAAATCTGAGCTCGAACACGTCGGGCCGGGAGTAGTGGCCCGCCACGTCGAGCTGCCACCGCGGCGCCACCAGCTGATCGGGCTCGATCGCGGCGTACAGGATCGTCTCCTCCGCGTGCGCCGGGCCGGCCAGGAGCTTGCCGTCCGGGTCCACGATCACGCTGTCGCCCGGGTTGATCCAGTCGTCGTCGCCGGCCGGCACGGCCTCCCCGAGCTCCAGCCGGTCGGGGAGGTCGTCGGCGCGCAGGGCCTGGCAACAGCCGACTACCACGCAGCGGGACTCCTTGGCGATGTGCCGCATGCTGGACAGCCACGGCTCCCCGCGGTCCCAGGTCGGGGCGAGGTGGATCTGCTCGCCCCAAGCGTACAGGGTCTGCCGGGCCAGCGGCATGTAGTTCTCCCAGCAGATGAGACCCCCGATCCGCGCGAAGCCCACGTCGACCACGGCCAGGTCGCTCCCGTCGCCCCTCCCCCACACGAGCCGCTCTCCGGCGGTCGGGATGAGCTTCCGGTGCCGGCCCAGGACGGAGCCGTCCCGGCCCAGCAGGAGCAGCGTGTTGTAGAGCGTGCCCGCGCCCGCCTCCGGGTCCCGCTCGTTGACGCCGATGGCCACGACCACGCCGGCCCGCGCGGCCGCCTCCCCCAGACGGCGGGTGGCAGGACCGGGAATCGTGACCGAGTTGCGGTAGAGCTCGGCGTACAGGGCCCGGAGCCGATGGGTCTTTCCCGACGGGATGAACCACACCCACACGGGGTAGGCCGGGACGAACGCCTCCGGGAACACCACGAGGTCGGCGCCCTGCCCGGCGGCCCGGTCGATGAGATCGCAGGCCTTGTCCAGCGTTCCCTCCAGGTCCAGGAACACCGGCGCCGCCTGCACGGCGGCGATCCTGAACGAATCGGTTCGGCTCATGCTCGTTCTGCCTCGTCGAGTCGTCGTGATGGAGTGCCCCACCGGTCCGCCCGCGTGCCCTCCTTCATCCCGCCCACACCCGCTCGAGGGGCGAGGCGGGGCCGTGACCCGGATAGACGCGCCGGACGCCGTGGTCCCGCAGACGCCGCCAGCTCTCGTCCACCACGGATGCGTCCTCCTCGCGGGCCATCGAGGGTAGCGTGAGATCGCCCGTGAAGGCCGCGCCGTCGTCGAGCACCAGGGAGACGCTGTCGTCCGAGTGGCCCGGCGTGGCGACGATCTCTCCCCCGAGGCCGATGCCCTCCAGCACGGAGCGGCTCTCGTCGAAGGAGATCACCACGTTGCCGTCGGGCGTGATCTCCACGTAGCCGTCCCCCGGCTTGATGTGCCGCTTCATGAGCGGAATCGCCCGCACCTGGGACCCGAGCACGAGGAGCGGCACCCCCTCCCGCTTGAGCTCCTCGGCCAGTCCCGCGTGGTCCATGTGGTAGTGCGTGGCCAGGCCATAACGGACCTCGGCGAGGGGTACGTCCGCCTGCTCCAGCCGGGCCCGCAGGAGTCCGAGGGTGCCCGGCCATCCGAGGTCCACGAGGAGGCGAGACCGTCCGGCGCTCACCACCCAGTAGTTGGTGGAGCGGTAGCCCACGTTGACGATCGTGACGGGCGCCGTGGCCTCAGCTCTAGCCCGGCGTGGACGCGTCCGCGCCGGTTGCTCCGTCGCCGGGCAGCTCGGCAGGTTTCGCGGAGACCATCGCGGCGACCCGTGACAGGACCCCCTCCATCTGCCGTCCCCGCCGCCGCGCCCAGCTCGGGAGCCGAATGGCGCCGAGGCCGACCAGTCCGAGGCCGATGAGGAGCAGCGGGCTCACGCGTGCCAGAACGGCCGGATCCAGCCCCGCGGTCAGAAAGCGAGCGATGGCTGCCACGGTGCCGAGACCGAGCAGGCCCAGCCCGCCCATCATGAACACGCGGGAGTTCTCACGATAGGTGCGGAGCCGCAGCCGCTGACCCTCGGGCGTCGGTTCGAGGAGGGCCTGGAGGTTGCCGTTCGTCCACTGCCGGAAATTGCCGTCGACCCGGACCCGGCCACGCGCGTCGAAGGTGTCACGCAGGTCCACCACCAGTCGCTCCCATTCCTCCTCGGTCAGGCGGCGGCCCAGCTCCAGCGACCGGCCGACCCCGATCGGGAAGCCGAGGAAGGTCCGCCGGGCCGGGCGCTCGGATCGGTCCAGGGAGGCGGCCGCGTGCGCCACCGCCTCGGGCGCGATCCCCACCTCGCGGCCGATCTCCTGGAGGTCGGCCAGCGTGAGCCCCTCTCCGGAGGCCAGACGCCGGCGACCCTCCGGGCGGGCCTCGGCGGCCCGCTCGAAGATGGTCGTGACTTCGTCCTCGGTGTAGCGTCGTTCGCTCATGGCTGCAAAAGATAGGGTTTCCGCGGCGGAAACGCCCGTACCGGCCCGAACGGACCACGGCCCGGACGGCCCCCTCGGGACGGAGGATGCTCAGATCGTGTGGAAAGCGTATACGATCACCGCGGTGGTCCACAACGCGAGGAAGACGTGGACCAGCAGGAACAGGTCGAGCCCCTTGAGCACCGTTCACGTCCACGCCTGGCCGTACACGCGTCGCAGCGCCGCCGCCAGGTACACCAGGGCCATGGCCGAGAGGAGGAAGTCGACCAGGGGTCGTGTGCCCGGCGGCCCGCCCGGAACGCGCTCCACGATCATCAGGAGCAGGTAGAACGCCGTCCAGTGCAGCAGTCCCGAGATGCCGTGCCGGAGGAAGCTTCCCATCGAGTCGAGGCGGCGCGATGGCTCCTGCCCGCACTCGTGGCAGTAAGGTCCGGCCAACAGCGCCCCGCAGTTGGCGCAGCGCACGGTCAGGGGGTCCCCGGCTCGATCAGCCACGCCGCGGCCGACGGCTGGGTGTGGTCATCATACCCGCCCAGGACGAGGACGTCGCCCGACGGGAGAAGCGTGGCGGTCGCGAACATCCGCGGCCCGCCGATGTCGCCGTCCACGGGCACGAAGGCGTGGCGCGCGTGGTCGTAGACTTCGGGCCGGGCGGCTCCGCCCGCCACCACCACGTCGCCCGAGGGGAGCACCGCGATCGCGTCCCGTATCTTGTGTCGGCCCCGGCGCAGGTCCGGGCCCGGCGAGAAGGTCCCCGACCCGGGTTCGTAGAGCTCGGTGCTCGCGAAGCGAGCCGCGTAGCCGCGCCGGTCCGACCCGCCGATCACCAGCACCCGGCCGTCGTGGAGGAGCGCCGCGGCGTGTTTCACGCGCGCCGTCGCCATCGCGCCGGTGGCCGCGAAGGTCCCGGTGCCGGGATCCAGGATCTCGGACGTGGCGAGGATCGACCCGTCGGCGCCCTCGCCTCCCGTCAGCAGCACGCGGCCGTCGGCGAGTCGAGTGGCCAGGTAGTGGTTGGTCGCCGCGCTCCCGACCGCCGAGAAGGTGGAGGTGGCCGGATCGAAGACCTCGACGGAGGCCAGGTTCCCGAGCCGGCCCTGGCCGCCCCCCGCTACGAGCACCCGGCCATCGGCGAGAGGAACCGCGATCCCGCTGGCCCGCGCCGTCGTCATGTCGCCCACCCGGGTCCAGGCGTCGGTCCGCGGGTCGTAGACCTCGGCGGTGGCCGTGGGCCCGCTCCCGTCCCAGCCCCCCGCCACCAGCACGCGGCCGTCCGGGAGGCGTGCGGCTGCGTGGCTGGCGCGCGGAACATGCATGGGGGCCGCTGGATGGAATCGACGCGTGGCGGGATCGTACAGCTCGGCGGAGGCCAGCGTCCGACCGCAGTGGTTCCCCGTGCAGCCGCCGGTGACCAGCACGTCTCCTTCCTGGAGAAGCGTGGCCTGGTGGGCGGCCCGGTCGCTCGCCATGTGACCGGCCGGCTCGACCCGGTAGCCCGTCGCCTCGGCGCCTCCTCGCGCCGGGCCCCACACTCCCGCCACGGTGAGCACGGCCACGATCAGCCCTCCCATGATCGCCGCCTTGAGCCACCTCATCCGCACCTCGGCGCTTCGAGTCGCGACTGGATCGGGTCCCGGGCGCGCCGCGCTCAACCCGTCGCCGGGCCGAGCGCCCTCTCCACCAGGTCGCCCACGGGCGCGGGCCCCTCCACGAACCGGCGGTTCACGACCACCGTGTCTCCGAAGGTGATGGTCGTCATCCCGGTGAAGTCGAGGACGACCCTGCCAATTTCCCGACAGAAGGGTGGATTGTCGATGCCGGGGACCTTGGCCATGCGGACCCGGCGGCGGGTGGCTTCGTCGAAGAAGGGCGCCAAACGGACCTCCGCCTCGTCGCCGAGGGGGAGCCCCTGCGGGCGGTAGCGCTCCCGCTGACTTCGGATCCAGGTCGACCCCCACCGGGAGAGGAAGTCGAGGAGGATCCCCGGTCTCAGCGCCTGTGCGCGGCGGACCAGCGCCCCGCCCAGCGAACGCCCAGGTACAGGAGGGCGGCGTTGAGCACCATGGCGCCGAACAGCAACAGGAGCCGGGCCGCGCCGGCCACGCCGGGACCGGTCTCGCTCACGACGCCCATGGGAAAGATGGCGCTCCAGGGCAGCGTGAGGAGAATGGCCCACACGCCGGCGAGATTCGAGCGCGTGAGGACGGGGAGCACGAGGGTCAGGAGCGCCACGATCAGGTAGAGCGCGGCGACGACCACGGCGCTCCGGGACTCGAACAGGTTGGTCGGGGATCGAGGCATGGCTTCTCCGGGGTCTGGACTTCGCCTCCGGCCCGCCCTGTGGCCACCTCTCTACGTTACGACGATCTGAGCGGCGCTCCAAGCTCGGCAGAGGCCCGGGGCCCGTTCGGCACGGCGTCCCGGGACCACGGTCGGGGTCCGGCGGCGGCGGTCCGGGTCCGGCGGCTGGGGCCCGGGTCAGGGCTCTCCGAGCTGCCGCGCCGCCTGGAGGGCCAGAGAGGCGAAGAAGGAGCCGACCCGGGATCCCGTGGCATCCGCCACCTGCGCGAAGGTCTCGAACTCTCTCTTCAGCTCCAGCCGGCGTCCGGCTCCCGTCTCGAGCAGTTCGACGGCGCGCTCCAGGAGCGCATCGTAGCGGGGCATGAGCTCGTGGGAATCGATCAGCATGGCCTTCTCCTGTGAGATGGCCCGCCCGGTGGACGGGCGGTCTACAAGGGTGCGGTGGCGGGAGCTGTTCCGGGCGCGGTCACGCCGGTGACCGCCAGCCTCGAGCGATCCAACGGTCGGCGCCACTCCTGGATCAGCAGGAGGGTCGCCCAAACCATGACGCACGTGGTCGTCACGGCCCCGACGAGGCCGCGTCCCGCCGCGGTGGCCGCGGTCAGGTTGTAGGTGGTGTGCCACAGGGCCGCGGCCAGCACGCTGCCGTCCGTCCGGTTCACGACCCGGGCCAACACCACGGCTCCGGCCACGATGCCCAGTCCGAAGCCTCCGAGCAGGGCCCCGGGGCCCATGGCCCGGTAGGTCTCCACGACCCCGAACAACGGGGCGTGCCACCCCGCCCAGATCGTGGCCAGGACGAGTGTGCCCCTCACGGCGCCGAACCGGTCCTGCAGCCGGCCGAGCGCGAAGCCCCTCCAGCCCGTCTCCTCGCCGTAGCCGTTGAACAGGAGGACCAGGAGCAGCACGACCGGCACCGGAAGCATGGGAAGTCCGGAGTAGACCGTGAATTCGCGGATGTGCGGGAGCGGCCGGCCCACGAGAGGCGCCAGTACCAGGGCCAGTGCGAGAAACGCCAGCGGGCTCAGAGCGTAGGCCAGGAACCGGACCGTCGGCTTCGATACCCGCCGCATGCGTCGGAGCAGGCGGCCGGGACCAGCCCTGCCCTCGGCGACGGCCGTGACCAGCAAGGCGGCCACCGCCGGGCCCAGGAGTCCCGGGAAGTGCGTGACGGTTCCTCCCGCAGGGACCCGCTCTCCCCGGAGGAGAAGCGGGATCCAGTCGGCCCAGGAGAATGCGTAGGCCAGGACCACGAAGGTGGCGACCCGGTGCCGCCGGACGAGCGCGCGCATCGCGTCGGTTCGCTTCTCTCAGGGCTCGCTGGTCGCCGGCGTGCCGCTTTCGAGCGGGACCGGCCGGAGGACCGGCCGGTAGGCGGCGCGGTTGGCGTACAGGACCAGGAGGCTGAGCGCGAACCAGATCAAGGCCCGCGGAATCCGCGCCGGATGCAGGACGGCGAGCACGTACGCCACCCGGATGGTGGCGAAGATGTAGCCGGATTCTATGATGGCATCGATCAAGGGCTTGCCGTCTCCGGTGATCACCGGGAGCGGCGCGCCGAGCCGCTCTGCCACGATGCGGCTCCGCCGGGCACGGTGGCGGCGAGCGTGACGAGGGACGGCGCGTCCAGAAGCGGCGTCTTCATGGGTCTCCTCCTCGCGGTCGGAAGGAAACGGCGAACGGACGGGCCGTCTTCCCGGGGTCGAGGAAACGTCTGCTGCATGATAACCTACTCGGGCCTCACAGTCCGGCTCCGTTGTACTCTCGGCTCCCCGCCCCTATGCTGCCGCCCATGCGCCGATTCATGCGATGCGCCGCCGCGCTGGTCGCCGGGGCGGCCAGCCTGCTCTCCGCGGACCGGGCCCTCCCGGCCCAGCAGCCCGCCGCGTCGGCCCCGGCGGCCGGCGGCCGGCTGCGGTTCGTCGCGGACGCGCGTCAGGCGGGACCGGTCGGCTACCGGGACCCGCTCGGCGCGATCTCTCCCGATGGGAATTGGCTCGCCTATGCATCCGGGGATCGACTGCGCCTGATCCGTGTCGCGGGCGGTCCGGTCCATGCGCTGGGTTCGCCGGCCCGCGCCATCCGCTCACTGGTCTGGCTCCCGGACGACCGGGGCGTGGCGGCGCTGGAGGTGGATTCCGCCGGCCACGCGGGCTGGTGGCGCTTCACGGTGCCGGACGGAGCGCCACGACGCCTGTGGTCCGGGTCGGTCGCGGCCGTGACCCCGGAGGGCGACACGGTGCGGGTCGATCCCGACCGGGCCCGGCAGCTCGCCTGGTCCTCCGAGGGCGCCCGCGTCGCCGGCACCCTCCCGTGGAGGGGAGGCTTCGCGGTGTGGATCGCGCGCGCCGACGGTTCGGCCGGCACGCTGAGCCCGAGCCGGACCGAACTCTCGTTCCCGGTCTGGGCTCCCGACGGCCGCGCCGTGGCCTGCCTGGCGCGCGAGGGTTCCAGGCCGCACCTCAGCCTGCCCTGCGGGGCCGAGCCTGCCGCGAACGCTCCGGTCGCCTACGGGCCCATCGCCTTTGCCCCGGACGGCCGAACGCTGTACTACGGGGCTCCGAACCACCACGGCACGCTGGACCTCCGGGCCCGGCCAGCGGCGGGGGGACCGTCACGCGTCCTCACCCGGTTCGCCCGGGACGCCTACGCTCCGTCGGTGACGCGGGACGGCCGGGTGTTGTTCGGGACACAGGACTACCGGGTGTCGATCGCCGTCGTCCCGGCGGAAGGTGGCGCCGCCCACCAGCTCACGACCTTCCAGTCGGAGACGCCGTCCTGGAGTCCCGACGGCTCGACCGTGGCGTTCACGTTCGGCTCGTGGCGCCGGGTGGTGGACGACTTCGACTACCCGAACATCGCCCAGGACCTGGGGACGGTCCGCCTGCGCCGCTCCGAAGCGGCGCTCCGGCCCGACGCCGTCATCCGGGCCTCACCCGCCGAGGACCAGAGCCTCGACTGGTCGCCCGATGGGCGCTGGATCGTGCTCCACTCCCACGCCGACGGCCTGGATGACGTATGGCTGAAGCCGGCCGATGGCTCGGCCCCGGCCCATCCCATCACCCGCGGCGGACACGAGACCGGCTGGCCGCGGTGGTCGCCGGACGGGCGCTGGATCGCGTACGAGACCGACGTGCGGGATCATGGGCGCTGGCGGGGCGTGCCCATGGTGCTGGGGATCGACCCGGCGACCGGCAAGGTGACGCGCCCGCCGCGCCGCGTGCCACTCGACGGATTCGCCGGAATCGTGGACGAGCTGGTGTGGGCCGGGAGCGCGGACAGCCTGGCGTTCGACGCGTCCGAGGGCCCGGAGCGGCGCGCCCTGTTCGTGGTGGGGCGCGAGGGCGGCCACCCCCGTCTCGTCCACCGCTTCACCAGCGGCCAGGACTATTCGGGCCTCGGCGTCGCCCCCGACTTCGGCTGGCTGGCATTCATCGCGCCCGGCCCTCACGGGTACTACCAGGTCTTCCGGGTTCCGGCGACGGGCGGGGCGCCCACGCAGGTGACGATGGACCCCACCGACAAGACCCAGCCGGCCGTCTCCCCGGACGGCCGCTCCATCGCCTTCACGGTGGTGTCCTACCGGACGCTGTTCTGGCTGATGGAGCCAGCGGACGAATGAGCGACGGAGGAGCGCCATTCCGGCAGCGGAGAGCCTGACCATCTGGGTCGATGCGGACGCGGCTCCGCGGGACGTGAAAGAGATCGTCTACCGGGCCGCCCGGCGCCTGGAGATCCGGACCGTCCTGGTCGCCAACCGCCGCCTGTGGACGCCGCCCGGCAACCCCCACGTCAGCACGGAATGGGTCCACGGCGGTCCGGACGTGGCCGACAGCCACATCGCCGAGCACGCCTCGGAAGGAGACCTGGCGATCACCGCCGACATCCCGCTGGCCGCGACCCTGGTGGAGAAGGGGGTCCTGGTCCTGGACCATCGGGGTGAAGTCTACACCGAAGCGAACGTCCGGGAGCGGCTGTCGGTGCGTGACTTCATGGCGTCGCTCCGGGACGCCGGGATCGACACCGGTGGACCCGGGTCGTACGGCCCGGGGGACAAGCGAGCCTTCGCGAACGCGCTGGATCGTACGCTCACCCGCATACTGGACTAGTCGATCGGGCGACGCCCGACCTCCGGCCGCGGCGGAGTGGGCCCGCGTCGCGCGGCCCCGGGCCACGGAGCGACGCGGGCCGATCGATCCCGGGCCCGGGGCCTCCCCGTCAGTGCCCCAGGTACCTCACGTGCACGTACCGGCCGAGCCGCAGGTCCCACAGCAGGTACCAGCCCGGGTGGTACGGGTCCACGTAGATCGCGAACTGGTCGCACTGCCAGCACCACGGCCGGGCGTAGGGCCAGTCCCACGACGCGATCTCGAAGGAGAACCCGCCGCCCAGCCACACCCGACGCGCCCCGATCTCGATGCGGACGACAGGGTAGCGGTAGCGCGGTCCCAGGAAGCGGAAGCGGCCGCGCTCGAACGGGCGGGCCAGCCGGTAGCGCCCGTCGTCCCGGTCGCGGTCCCAGACCCGGTCGCGCTCGTAGCGACCGTCCCGCGCCCCGCTCCGTCGGTAACGAGGGTCGTCGTCTCGGGCCCGCGCCGGCGCTCTCCGCTGCGGAGCTCGTCGCGGGACCGCCTGCCGCTGCTGCGGCGCCCTTCGCGGCGAGGCCTGCGGCCGCCGCGGCGCTCTTCGCGGCCCGGCCTGCCTGCGCTGCGGCGCCGTCCGAGGCGCGGAGCGCTGCACCACGCGCCGGTGCGGCTGCCGGTGCGCCCGGGGCCGGGCCTTGCCCTGGGCGGTGAGCGGCGTGGCTACGGCCAGGGCCATGGCTGCGATGACCAGGCTCGATCTCATGTGCGTCCTCCCGCGTTGTCCGGGGACGGGCCTCTCCATCCGTCCAGGAGGTGCGGAGAAGCTCCCTCGTGGGATACACCCCGGGTGTCCATCTCGTTGGACGAATCGAGAGCGGTTGAAGTCACCCGGTCAGCGTGAGGCCGGCCGCGAGCCACGGGAGGCGGGCCACCCACCGGGCCCCAGCCTACCAGGTCAGCTCGAGGACCCTGCCCTCCCACTCCCGCTGCAGCCACTCCGCCAGCCGGGCCGCGTCCCGCGCATGGAAGGTGAGGCAGGGCGAAGGCGGGCCCGGGGCGCCGGCCTCCTCCCCCAGGAACTCGACCGCGTGCACAGGATGCTCGAAGGTCCTCTCCTCTCCCTCCAGGCGGGCGGTCATCCCGGCGCTCGCCGTGCCCTCCCGGACCGCACCGACCAGCGCGAGCAGCTCCCGCTCGGGCAGGGCGATCGCTCTCCGCACTTCGAAGCGTGCCGACATGGGCTGTGGCTCTCCGGTTCGGGGTCCGATCTATTCGTCGACGTCGTGCTCCAGCTGCCGTGCGTGCTCGGCGGCGTCGCCAGGGTGAGCCTCCAGGAACGACGTCATCCGCGCGTCCACCGCCGCCGCCTGCTCGATCATGGAAACGTGACCGGCGGAGTCCACCGGGAAGAACTCGGCCGAGGGGATGTCGCGGCGCACGTCCTCCGAGAACCGGAACGGGACTGTACGGTCCTGCCTCCCCCATACCAGCAGCACCGGCGTACCCGTCCTCTCGACTCGGGCGTACAGGGAATCGTGGTTCGTGCGACCCATGGCCTTCATGCTGGACAGCAAGGCCCGGCCGAAGCCCCGGTAGCGCATCTGCGGGCGATACCGGTCCACCCAGGTCGGGTGGTTCTCGGGGTGGAGGAAGTCCGTCATCTGGCCCTCGGGCAGACGGGGCTCGTGGAACGTCTTCCACGCCCAGGTCCCGATCACGGGCGCTCGCAGGGTCCACGGCAGCTCGACCCGCCCGGCGGCCGGGTCGATGAGGGTCAGCGTGCGCACGCGCCCCGGATGGGTCGTGGTGAAGTGGGCCGTGACCAGGCCCCCGAAGGACACCCCGGCCAGGTCGATGGGACCGGTGATCCGGAGGGAGTCGAGCAGTGCGGCCAGCTGGTCGTCGTAGAGCGCTCCGTCGTAGCGCACGTCGGGACGGTCCGAGAGGCCCCGGCCGTAGAGATCGTAGCGAAGCACGCGGTAGCCGGCGCGCGTCAGCCCCGCGGTGGTCGAGTCCCAGATGTAGTAGGGAACCGAGAATCCGTGCACGAGGACGACGACCCGGCCGGAGTCGGGGCCGGCGAGGTCGTAGTGCGTGATCCCGTGGGGGAGCGCGACGAAGCGGCCGGGAGCCCCGGCGCGGGCCGCCGCGTCGAGCGGGGCGCGCTCCGGGCTCCGGAGATCGCCGTAAACGACCGCGCCGACGATGAGGACTGCGATCACGGAGGTGACCACCAGGAGCGAGCGGCGCATGGGAGGCGACCCCCGGAAGCAGGAATCCCGCGTGCGGCTGACCGCTACAGGCTACGTCGGGGCGGCCTCGTCGGCCATGGGAGGCGGCCCCTCACGTCGGCGTCGCGGGCCCGGAGGCCCCGCGACGGCCCGCCGCGCGACGCTTCATGCGCCAGAACACGAACCCGCCCACCAGTCCGACGATGAAGCCCGCCGGCCCCGTGATCAGCAAACCGAGCAGGGGGCCCTGGTTGGCGCCGGGGGCGAAGATCATCGGCCCGAAGAAACCGGCGCAGAAGGCCACGCCCCCGACGATGAAGCCGCTGGACAGGACCGTCGACGCCGCCGTCGGGCCCGCGGCGCCCAGTCGCTTCCACAGGTACCGGCCCACCCCGATCGCGGCGGCCAGAGCGACGAGGGCGGGGATCCAGCGCTGGTCCGGGAGGGGCAGGAGGGAGAAGGGGATCCAGTAGATGAACAGGTACGTCGCCGGTAGCACGAACAGGAGGACGAGCACCCTGGTGGACCTGGACATCGATAGGCTCCTTTACAGGTCGAGCCGCCGTCTCGAGCTTCGTACCTCGGGGACCCGGGCGCTAGTCCGGGGTGCCGCCGCCCCCGGCCGGCTCGGCCACTCCGAGCTGCCTCCACATCCCCAGGAAATCGAGCTGCTCCCACGCCTCGACGACCTTCCCATCCTCGAACCGGGAGATGATGATGCCGTGGATCGTCTCCTCCTTGCCGGTGGGCGCTATGCCCTGGAACGGCCCTTCTTGCTTCCCGTGCGTCGTCCAGCGGGTCACCACCTCGTTCCCCGACGCGATCATGTCGTCGGCGGTGATCCTCATGTGCTGGAAGTCGGCCAACACCATGGCGTGCATGGCCTCGAAGCCGTCGGCGTCCAGTTCGCCCATGACGCCGTGGTAGACGTAGCCGGGACCGAAGTAATCATCCAGGTAGCTGGCGTCGCCGCGGTTCATCGCCTCCACGTAGCCGCGCGCCACGGCGAGGTTCTTCCGGGAGGCCGTGTCCCGGCCGGACCCGCGTGCGCATGCGGATACCAGGGCGAGGGCGATCAGGGGAACGAGGAACCGAGCCGGGTTGACGGTGGCTTGCTTCCGGACCATGGCGTGTCCCTCCGTCAGACGGGGGTGGAAGGCCGCGGCCCATGCCACAACGGTCGACGGGGGGGCGCGGGGTGTCAATGTGGCCGGCTCTGACCCGGGGCTCCCCGCGCCTGCCGGGGTGGGTCGTCCCTCACACCTCCACGTCCCCCCGGGACGTCGGCCGCCCGGTCGTGCGGCGGCGTGTCCCTCGCCGGCGGGTGAGAGAGACAAACTTCGCGAATATTGGTGCGGCCATGGTATGGCGCCAACCTCGGCATCAGGGGAAGCTCGATGCAGTCACTCCGCCAGGATCGCCGGTCGCCAGTGCGCCCTCGGTCGCCGGTGTGGGCCGGCTGCCGCACGATGCCCGGCCGGCGAGGCCGATGCCAGTCAGCGCCGCCCGATCCGTCCTGTCAGGGCGGGGCGCTTCTCGCGTCCGGCTCGCGTCCCCGCTGAAAGCCGAAGGGCCCTTCCCCCCGTAGATTCCGGCGCCAAGCCCGCCGCCGCGGAACGGGCGGTAGAGGACCGCACTCCGAGGAGGAGATCCCCATGGAAGAAGCCCTCGATCGGCTCCACGCTCGCGCGCGGCGCGTTCCGGCCCTGCGCCGGCTCGCCATCGTCTCGCGGATTCTGCTCGCGCTGGCCTTCATCCCGACGGGCACGGTGAAGCTCCTGGGCCACCGCTTCACCTCGCTCGGGGTCGACACCCGGGTGGGAGCCTATTTCGAGGCCATGTATCGAACCGCCTTCTACTGGAACTTCATCGGCGCGGGGCAAGTGGTGGCCGGGATCCTCCTCCTCATCCCCGTCGCGTCCCTTCTGGGAGCGGTCGTGGCCTTCCCGATCGTGCTCAACATCTTCGTGATCACGGTCGCGGTAGGCTTCCGCGGGACGCCGTTCGTGACCGGCCCCATGCTGCTGGCGGTCACCTTCCTCCTGTGCTGGGACTGGGATCGGCTGAAGCCGATCCTGTTCGAGCCCCGGGCACGGCCCGCCCTCTCCCCGTACCCGCCCCTGCCAACGGTCGAGCGGGCGGGCTACGCGCTGGGGACGCTGGCCGGGCTCGGCCTCCTGTGGCGCGCCCGCTTCCCCGAAGCCGCGCTCGTGATCTGGTTGTGCCTGGGCGCGGGCGCCGTGGCCGTCCTCCTCGTGCTGACCGGCTGGATCCAGGCGGCGCGCCGAAGCGTCACGCCGGCGGTCCCGGAGCCGCCGACCGGCTGATCCGGCGCCCGAGGAAGACCAAAGCGACTCCGATCCCGACGAACAGGAGGCCCGCGAAGAGGATGGCGAGCCCCCAGAACAGCCACGAGCGGTCGGACTCACCGAGGACTCTCGCGGCACGGGCGACATAGCCGCCGATCATCCACACTCCCGCCGCGGCGACCGCGACGCCGATGCCACCGAGAGTCCGGCCCGCCAGGCGGCGCCGGCGGGGCCGGCCCTCGGGTGCCGGTCGAATCATGATGGGTCGCTCATCGAAGGCGCTCCTTTGGATGCCCTTACGTGAAAGCAGGCCGCCCCACGATCCGGGCGCGCCCCCCGCCGGCTCCCGGTGCCGGTCTTGTGCTTCTCGAATCATCGCGATAGATCGGCTGTCTTGCCACGTCGTCCATCGACGACTGTCCCGCATAGAGGGCTGTGAACGGGAGTCGCAGGACCTTGCCACCAATGGAGGGGCAGTCATGCCACGCTGTATCACCCGAAGTCACGTAGTCGTGTTGGGAGCGGCGCTGCTGGGTGCATGCGCCGGCAAGCCGCAGGTCACCGAAGTGAAGGGGGCGTGCGCGGATGTCTACGGCGCGCAGGTCTGCACGCTGGCTCACGTCCAGGGCGACAGTCTGATCGACGTCCAGGCCACGGTGCCGCTGGCCAGCATCGAGGGCGCGCCCGCCGAGATGCCCGAGGCCTGGCCACCGGTCGCGGTCGCCAAGCTCGCCACGCCGTCCTCGGCGCAGAGCGGGATCCACGAGCTCACCATGTACTGGGAGGCGCACGGTCATCCGCCGGGACCCTACCTGACGCCGCACTTCGACTTCCACTTCTACCTGGAGCCGCCGGCCGCGATCGCCGCGATCGACTGCAAGGACCTGAGCAAGCCGGCTCAGCTTCCGGAGGGGTACACCCTGCCCGACGTCGCCCTGCCCCCGGAGATGGCCAAGGTGGTGGGCGTCGACACGCTGGTCGGGCTTTGCGTGCCGCAGATGGGCATGCACGCCGTGCCCACCGCGGAGCTGGAGAGCGACCATCTCTTCACGGGCGACATGATCGTCGGCTACTTCGCGGGAAAGCCGATCTTCTTCGAGCCGATGCTCACGAAGGAGCTTCTCGCGAAGAAGCAGTCCTTCTCCTACCCGATTCCGGACCTCCCCGGCATGACCGGCCGGCATCCGACCGCCTTCCGGGCGGACTGGGACGCGAACGCGCAGGCGTACCACTTCGTGTTCTCCGGCTTCGCCGGGACGTGACCCGGACGGCATGACCCCACGGCACGGAGCGCCGGGCCCCCTCGATCGGGGGTCCGGCGCCCTCCCTTACGGAGTCCCTCCGCCGGGACACCGCCTGCCACCCGACACACGGCCTGGCCGCGTACGGCTCCGGGTCGGGGACCTCGAACGCTCCCTGGACTACTACGGGCGCGTCCTCGGGCTGCGGGTGATCGAGCGCTCGGCGGACCACGCTTCCCTGGGCGCGGACGGCGTCACCGGGGCTCCCTCGGTCCTGGTCGATCTCGTCGAGCGACGCGGGGCCGCGTCCGCTCCGCCACGGGGCCGGCCCGGCCTCTACCACTTCGCCGTCCTCCTGCCCGATCGCGCCGCTCTGGGCCGCTTCGTTCGGCACCTGGCCGCCGTGGGCGAGCGGGCCGGGTCGGCCGACCACCTGGTGAGCGAGGCCCTCTACCTGCGCGACCCCGATGGCCTGGGCATCGAGGTCTACGCGGACCGGCCGCGCACGGAGTGGCGCTGGCGGGACCGCCAGCTCCTCATGGCCACCGAGCCGCTCGACGTGGCGGACCTGGCCCGGGCGGCCGGGGACGGGCCGTGGAGCGGGGCCCCCGCGGGGACGAGGATGGGCCACGTCCATCTGCACGTGGGGGACCTGGGCGTGGCGGATGCCTTCTATCACCAGGCCCTCGGCTTCGACCGGGTGGTCTGGAGCTATCCCGGAGCCCTCTTCCTCTCGGCGGGCGGCTACCACCACCACCTGGGGCTCAACACATGGTCGGCCCTGAACGTGCCGCCGCCCGAAGACGAGGCGCAGCTCCTCGAGTGGGAGCTGCGGGTCCCGTCGGCCGACGCCGCGGAGAGCGCGCTGGCCAGCCTCGAGACGGCCGGGCACGCCGCCGAGCGTTCGGCGGACGGCGGGCTCGTCCGGGATCCGTGGGGGACGGCGCTGCGGATTCGCACGGAGGACGCGGCGTCGGCGTAGCCGCACCCGCCGCGCGGCTCAGTCCTTCAGGAGCGTCCCTCCCGTCAGGTACACCAGCGCGTGGTGGACCACGGAGACGGCGCCCAGCGCCCAGCCGAGCGCACGCGCCCCGGCCGCGTACAGCGCCACCGCCGCCAGACCGGAGACGGCCAGCTCCTGCGCGAGCCGCGGGCCCTCCGCGGCCCGCCCCGCGCCGCGGAAGTCCACGGCCCCCCAGAACCCGAAGCCCGCCGTCGGCACGGCCAGGGCCACAAGCACCCGCGTGAGGGTCGAGCGGCCCTGGTGCCAGCCCCAGTAGCCCAGGCCGAGCACGATGCCCGCCTCCATGAGCGCGCGCAGGGCCAGATTGATGCGCTGGAGGGCGGTCATCCGTCGCGGGTCCGGTCCTTCATCGGCCCCCGATCCCGAGCTCCTCTCGGAAGTTGTACACGGCCGTCTTGGACTGGCCGTAGCCGAACCCCAGGCTCTCGAGGTACTCGACGCAGTCCCTCGGGCTCTTGTGGCGGGCTCCGAACGCGTGCAGGAGGCGGTCGTACTCCGACTGAGATCCGCGGCGGGTCGAGGTGTGGTGCGGACCGAGGTGCAGATAGTTGTACGCGCCGTTCCTGGCCTGCTGGTCGTCCGCGCCGTGTTCCGCGAGAATGGCCTCGCAAGCGCCCTGGCTCAGGCCGCAGGCGCGGGCTCTGTGGTTGTCCAGGACCCGCGCGTACTCGTCCTGGTCGAAGTGTCGTATGGCTTCACACATGATCGGCTCCCGTGAGCGGACGGCGCCCGTCGATTCGCGTCCCGGCGCCGGCTACAAGATCGCCGTTTCGGCACTTCGCTGACAGACCGCCTGTCCCGTCGGCGCTCGCCTCGGCCATGTGAGGTCGTCGGCCGCCCCGTCAGGGGAGATCGGCCCTCACCAGCCGAGCCGCCAGGTGGAGCCGCACCGCCGGATGGGTGCGCAGGCTCATCTCCAGGCGGTAATCGAACCGGTCCGGCGCGATCACCAGCCTCCGGACCGAGGCCAGCACCCGGTCGTCGTTGACGATCCACACGCTCTCCAGGTCGAGCGCGATGGCCCCGTCCTCCCCCCGCACGGCGGATCCCCGCAGCACCTCGACGCGGCCGCTCTTCTGGGCGGAGACGAGCTCGAACACGCCGTCGTCCCGGTCGATCAGGAAGCCGGATTCCCAGAAGATCGGCTCGTCCATGCGGCCGCTTCCCGACGGCTTCCACGTCTTCTGGACGTAGTGGAGGATGGGGTCCTTCCCGTCGTGTTCGAAGACGAGCTCCTCCCGGTAGTCGGTCGCGTCGATGGTCGGGTACTCGGCGTGGCCGCGTCCCTCCCAGGTGCCGACCAGGTGCAGGAAATCGTCGAGTCGAACCGTCACCGCCCGGTCCCTTCGTGGGGATCATCGGGTGTCGGCGTCGTGGAATCCGGAGCGAGCGCCCCGAGCCGGCGCCGCTCCGCGTCCAGCGCGCGCTTCAGGGCGCGGGCCTCCCCGAGCATGGATTCGTCGGCCTGGCGCGACACCGACGCCGTCGTCGTGCGCGTCAGGAGGACGGAGCGGGCACGGGCCCACGCCGGGTCCTCCCGGGGCAGGCTCCACAGGGGATCGGGCTCGTCGTCGTAGCCTCCCCGGAGCCCCGCGAGGAGGAGGGAGTCGGCGAGGCTCAGGCCCCGACCGCCGAGCGGGTTGGGGAGCACCATCGGCAGGATGAGCCCGCTCGCCACCAGCGTCCGGTTGTAGAGTCCATCGACGAAGGCGGCGTTGTTCCGGTTGAGGATGTCGGTCAGGGTCGTCGACGCGTCGTAGAAGCGGACGATGCGATCGCGCAGGGCCCGGTTGCCGATCAGACTCAGGTTGCCGGTGCTGAGCAGGTCCTCGTAGGTCGCCTTCGAGAGCGTGGCCGTGCGCCGGACCAGGAGCTCCGTGAGCGCCACGCGGACCGAGTCGGGTTCGGGTCCGGCGCGGCTCGAGCTGAAAGCCCGGTAGGCCGTGAGGCCGTTCAGTTCCTGTGACCGCTCGTACGCCGCGGCCTCCCGGAGGTCGGCCATGGTATGCTCGATATCCCGGGACAGGAGCGCCAGGTAGGTCGCCTCAGTCGCGGCGTCCCGGCGGCCCTGGTACCAGGCGTTGAGCGCGATCGCGACCAGGACGCCGCTCGCGACGACCAGGAACTCCGCCCCGAACCAGCGCAGCCGCCGCCTCCACGTGCGCGTGGATCCGTCGGCTCGGTTCGATGCAACGGTTGGAGGTGCGTAGGACACGGGCTGGGCCTTTCGCCTGCGAGGCACGGCGAGACAGTGGTTCGGACCCGGGTTCGGGCGCGGGCGCGGTCCTCGGGACGTTAGCGCGCCGACCCCCGTGGCGGCCAGCCCGCAGCTCCGGCTTCGAGCCCCAACCGCGGCATGCCTTCCGGCCGCCGCGAACGCACCCGTGGCCGGACGCGATGCCCTCCCGAAGGAGCATCAGAGCCGCGCCGCCCACCCCCGTACGGTGTCGTGGTGGGGGCTCCATGCCTCCCACGCCGCCCGGGCCCAGGCACGGACCCGCGCCGCGTGCTCGTCGGCGTCGGCGGCTCCCTCCACGTCCAGGACCGTGAGCGCGCCGAGCGAGGCGGGCGGCTCGAGCCACTCGAACCGGTCCCGAATCCGCTCCACCGCCCGCTGCCGGAAGCGGGCCGCGTCGGCCACGCTGCGCCCCCGCTCCAGCACCAGGTGGAGCGCGACCAGGTGCACGCCGGCCGAGTGGATGGTCTGCGGCGAGGGCGTGCCGGGATGCTGCACGGCATAGGTGTCCACAGTGAGGCCATGCACGGCCAGGAAGGCCGGGTCCGAGTACTCGCGGGCCAGGACGCGGCCGAAGGCGGCCCAACAGCCCGGCGAGGCCCCCAGGTAGCGGTGCGTCGGGCCGTCGACCGTGGGGACGAGCGCCCCGCACCCCGGGCAGGGCTCGGTGCCGCCGCCGCCGGAGGCCTCGGCTCGCGGCCTCGCTCCTTCCGTCAGCGGTTCCTCCTCCATCGGAGAAAGCTCGACCGGCTCCCTATCCCCCGACCGCCGCCCGAATGCGGCCGATCTGGCGAAGATGCAGGAGGTCGTGCCCTGCGAACAGCTTGGTCATGAGCCGCAGGCTCTCCTCGCCTCGCTCCTCGTGCAGCGCGACCCGGTCCAGGGCTTCCTCCGGGACGCCGCGCAGCAGACGGACGTTCTCCTGGCGAAGCACGCCGAACGCGTCCAGGGCTTCCTCCGCATCCGCGTCCTCGTACAGGAGCGCGGCGGCCCACGCGTCCTGACCCCAACCCGTGAGTCGCGGCCGGCCCTGGGCCAGGGTCAGGCGAAGCCGCCAGCTCCAGGCGATCTCCGAGTCGGCCAGGTGCCGGAGGACGTGACGGATCGACCACTTTCCCTCCGCCTCGGGCACCGTGAGGCTGTCTTCGGGCAGCTCGGAGACGACCCGCCGGAGGGCCGACGGCGTCGAGGCCAGCACCTCCACGGGATCGCGCTCCCCGAGCAAGCGGAGGACGGCGTCGATGTAGGCCTGCGTCTCCTCGGCGGTGGCCGTCGCCGGATTGGTGAACACGGACATGGTGCGCTCCTCATCTCTCTCGCGTAGGGATCGGTACCTGGAGTCGCCACGATCGAAGGAGGGACGGGTAGAGGACCCCGATCGTGAAATCTGGGCTTGTCGTCCCGTCCGCTCAGCGGTGCAGGACGGGAAGGTAGGCCTCCCACGGCCCCACGGCCTCGCGGTACTGCCTGGCCATGACGCGGGCGACCTGCGCGATGTGCCCCAGGTCGTGAGCCACCCAGGTGGCCAGGAGCTGCTCGAGCGTGACCCGGCCGAACTCCGGGTGCTCGCCCGTGAGGGCGAGCTCTTCGAGGCCTAACTCCAGCGCCTGCAGCTCCTGGAGGTTGCGGACGCGGAGCTCCGCGAACCGGTCCAGCGCCTCGTCCAGCGTCCGCCCGCGGTTCGTTCGCAGGTGGCGGAAGCGGTCGAAGAGCTCGAAGCGCCGGTCCGGGCCGCGGGCGAGGATGATGCGCGCCCGGGCCATCCAGTCCTTCTCCTCGCCGTCGATGAGGTGGCCGAGCACGTCGAACGGGCTCCACGTGTCCGGGCCCTCGTTCGCGTGTGTCCACCCGACACCGAGGCCCGCCAGCAGGGTGCGCAGCACGCCGGGGGTGCGGCGCAGGACCGCGATCCCGTTCGCGAGGTCGAACTCCATCGTGCGTTCCTTGTCCAGGGGAGGCTCAGTCTTAGGGAGGCCATGCCGTGTTGCGCCAGTCCCGCGCTCTGGGCCGACACGGCGAGGAGACCGTACCAGCGCAGCTCGAGTCCAGCCTCCAGACGCCCGAGCACGCCGGCAAGGTCGGTCCCGGCGCAACCCGCCATGGCGAAACGCTCCCGGGTTCCCGAACATGGAACGGACATCGTGGGCGCCGAGGTTCCGGCGGCGCGCCGCACCTCGCCGCCAGCGCGGCCCGCACGCATCCATGTTGGAGATCCCATGGACCACGAGGACCTGACCCGCCACGTCGAGGACGGCGGCGGCATTCTGTGCATCCGGAGCCCGGAGACCCACCGGGGCTGGAACGGGATCCGCTACCGCACCGGGCTCTCGGCCAAGAACGTTGGCGCCAGGCGCCTGTCAATGAACGTCGCCACGGTGCCGCCCGGGGCGGTCGCCTACGCGCACGTCCACGTGGACTTCGAGGTCATGCTCTTCATCCTCGAGGGACGCGTGCGGCACGAGTACGGCCCGAACCTCGAGATCTCGATGGAGAACGGCCCCGGCGACTTCATCTTCATCGAGCCCGGCGTGCCCCACGAGGTCCTGAACCTGTCGGACACCGAGCCCGTGGTGGCCGTGGTGGCGCGCTCGGACGCCTCGGAGTGGTCGAACATCGTCGACTATCCGTCGACGAGGCGACCGGCCGAGGGCTAGCTTCCCGGGTCGGCCGCCCGCTCGAACGCCTCCAGCATCGCTTCCTCGGGACGCGGGTGTAGGACGGCGCTGTCGGCGAAGTCCGCCGCGCCGGGGAAATCCGTGGCCCGGATCCGCTCGGCCGCGTCGCGCAGGTCGTACGGCGTGCGACGCAGCTCCACCCCCGGTCCGAGCCGCAGCCAGGATGCCCCCGGCTCCCCGAACGGCATGCCCACGCTCCCGGCGTTGACCACCCGCACGGAGCCCACCGCCCGGTCGAAGGACATGTGCGTGTGGCCGCACGCCACGACGTCCGCGTCCGCCCCTTCGAACAGCGCTCGCAACGAGGCTTCCGGCGTACGCCGCGTGAAGATCTGGCTGTCGCTCTCGGGGGTGGCATGACAGAACAGCACGCGCCCCACGCGTTTGTCGTCCAGCCGCACCGTGGCCGGCCAGGAGCGCAGGAGGTCCGCTTCCCCGGGCGAGAGCTGGTCGGCCACCCAGCGGAGCCCCTCGACCACGCCGGCCGGCAACCCCGTCGGCTCGCGCCCGTCGCGCACCGCCAGGACCTCGCGCTCTCCGTTGCCGCGGAGGAATCGCACCCGGCGGCCGAGGCTCCGAAGGCACGCCAGGCACCCGGTCGGCATCGGTCCCGGCAGCACGTCGCCCCCTACCACGACCTCGTCGACCGCCTCGTCGTCGATCGCCGCGAGGACGGCCTCGAGCGCCGGCAGGTTCCCGTGGATGTCGTACAGGGCGGCGATGCGCATCGATACCTCCATCTAGGCGGAGCCGGTCACCTGCCCGGAGCGGACCCACGCGAAGGCCACCGCCGCCAGCATGACGCCTGCCGTGATGGCGAAGGAGGCGGGATAGCCGGCCCGCGCGGCCACGAGGCCGAAGCCGAAGCCGCCCGCGCCGAGACCCGTGTCGTAGGCCAGGTTCCAGACGGCGCTCACCATGTCGTGCGAGGCGCCGCCGGCTCGCGCGAACATCGTGGTGAGGCTCGCGTTCTGGGCGATGCCGAAGCCGGCGCCGGCGACGACCATGGCACCGATCACGACGCCGAACCCGCCGGGCAGGGCGAGCATCGCCGTGCCGACGGCGGTAGCGAGCACGGCGGGCGCCAGGAGCTCCCTCGAGGGATGCCGGTCCGTGTGGCGGCCGGTCCACCAGCGGCCGAGCGTCGAGGCCGCCGCGAAGACGAGCAGCGCGACGGCCGCGCCGTTTCCGGATCCGTCGGGCAGGACGAGCGGCAGGAAGGTCATCAGCGCGCCCGCCGCGATCGCGGTCGTCATGAACACGACCGCCGGACGCCGCTGCGCCGGCATGCGAAGCGTCCCCAGGACGCCCACGGCGGGCGGCGTCGGACGACCCCGGGGCACGCCCGGAAGGGCGGCCAGCCCCGCGAGGGCGCTCACGGCGCCGATCAAGAACACGACGGTATAACCAGCGTGCGCCCCCAGCCACAGTCCGAGCGGCAGGGCGGCCACCCAGGGCACCCCGGCCACGACGCCGTACAGCCCCAGTCCCTCACCCAGCCGCTCCGGAGGCGCCAGGACCGCCACCAGCGCGCTTCCCATGACGACGAGGATCGCGAAGCCCACGCCGCGCACCAGGCACACTGCCGCGATCGCGCCCAGGCTCGAGGCGGCCGGGAGCGCAAGGGCGGGGAGGCCAAGCAGGACCAGCCCCGCCGCGAAGGTCGTCCGCTGCCCGAGTCTCGACACCAGCCACGGGGTGGCCAGCTCGGTGACCGTTGTGGTGAGCATGAGGGCGCCGGTGGTCACGCCCGCACCGACCGTCCCGGCGCCCACGGTCACCGCGTAGCGCGGCAGGACCGAGAGCAGCACGTAGAAGCTGGTGAGCGCGCCGAAGGTGGCCGCGAACACGAGCGCCAGCGCGGGGCCGACGAGGCGCGGCGCGGATCCGGAGGCGCCGCCGGATGCCTCGTCGCCCGGCCCGGAGACGCGCGTCAGCAGCCCCTCAGCTCGACCCGCGGATTCCGGGCGCGGAGGTCGGTGAGGAAGAGGTGGAAGTCGTCGAACTGCGGGAGCAGGTTGGTCTTGCCCCGGGCGTGCTCGACGACCAGGAAGCCGAGCTGCGTCGCCTTCGGGCGGATCACGCGGATCTGGCTCGCGTTCACCCGCACGCTTCCGAACAGGCTCACGAAGGTGACGCGTCCCGCCTCATCGACCTCGATCCGATGCGGCATGGAGAGGAAGTAATACGCGGCGTAGGCCAGGATCCCCAGGAACAGGATCGTGGCCGGGAGCGGGATCTCGCCCGACAGGCTGCCGGGCACGAATACGAGGCCCATTCCCACCACGAAGGCAAGCAGGGGCAGCACCAGAAGGAGCTTCTGGGTCGGGCTCAGGTAGAGACGGTACTCCCGGTTCATATCCCGCTCCCTTCGAGTCCCACGAGGAAGAGGACCTCTCTAGAAGCTAGGATGCCGCCGCCGACCGGCCAACGGTCGGTCGTCCCAATGCGCTCCGTGCTGCCACGAGGTCGGGCGCGCCACCGATGCTCCCTTGCTCTCCAGGGCGCGTCACGGGAAGTTCGCCATCGTCATGATGCTCCCGATCGCGCTCCAGACCGAGGCCGCGGGCGGCCTGGCCGCCACGCTGGCGAACCGTCCCCTCGTGGCGGTGGTCACCTTGTTCGGCGCAGGCGTCCTCACCAGCCTTACGCCCTGCATCTATCCAATGATCCCCATCACCGCCTCGGTGATCGCGGGGACGGCGCGGCCAGAAGAGGGACGGTGGCGCACCGTGCGGCTCACCCTCGTCTACGTGGTGGGCCTGGCCCTGGTCTACGCGCTCCTGGGGACGATCGCCGGGGTGACCGGCAGCCTGTTCGGCGCGGTCAGCGCCAGCCCGTGGTCGCGCCTCGTCATCGGGAACCTGCTCCTCCTGTTCGCGCTGACCATGCTGGACGTGCTCCCGGTGCCCGTGCCGCATCGGCTCATGGAGTGGGCGGCCGGGAAGGGGGGCGGTTCCTACGGGGCCGTGCTGGTGATGGGCGCCACCTCGGGGATCGTGGCGGCGCCCTGCGGGGCGCCCGCCTTCGCCGTGGTGCTGACGTGGGTGGCCGCCTCGGGCGCCGGCCTCATGGGTTTCGTCTACCTCTTCGTCTTCTCGCTCGGAATGACGGCGCTCCTGGTGGCCGTGGGCCTCTCCTCCGGCACGCTGGCGGCACTGCCGCGCTCGGGCCGCTGGATGGTGTGGGCCAGGCGGATCGCGGCCATGATCATGCTGATCATGGCGGAGTACTACTTCGTGAAGGCGGGCTACAACTTCTGAGATGGGCCGGAGCTCCGGCCCGGCGGCGACGGGGGGACATGGTGAGAGCGCGTGGCGGTGCGACGGCGGACCCGGAATCGGTTCCGATGATGGGTCGCGCCCTGGCGGGCCCCGCGCTCGCGGGCCTCGTCCTGGCGGGCCTGGCCCTCGCGGCCGCGTCGCGGCCCGTGGCGGCCCAGGCGGACGTGAGCCTCCCCCTCGGAACCCAGGCCCCGTCGGCCACCGTCCAGGACCTGTCCGGCAAGTCGGTGAATCTCCTGGACCTCGTCAAGGGGAAGCCCGCTCTCATCGAGTTCTGGGCCACCTGGTGCCCGCTGTGCGCCAGGCTCCAGCCGCAGATGGACCGGATCCACGAGGAGTACGGGAAGCGGCTAGCCGTGGTGGCCGTGGGCGTGGCCGTGAACGAGACGGCCCGGCGCATCCGTCGCTCCCTCGAGAAGCACGACCCGGGCTACTCGCACGTGTTCGACGCGGACGGGAACGCGGTGCGGGCCTATGACGTGTCCACTACCTCCATCGTGGTGATGCTGGATGCGAGGGGGCGGGTGGTCTACACGGGCGTCGGCGCGGACCAGGACCTGGTCGGCGCGGTGAAGAAGCTCCTGGGGGAGAGCGCCGACTGACGGAAGCGCCCGCACCCCCTGGCGGGGATGCGGGCGCTTCACGTGGGTCGATCGACGCACCGGAACGGGCCCGGCGTCCTAGTCCTCCAGGGGCTCCAGCTTGTCGATCACCGCCTGCAGGTGCTTGTAGGCGGTCGGGTCCACCGGGTTGAGCTTCGGCGTCACGTCGGCGATCGTGCCGTCCGGAGCTACGACGAACACCGCCCGGCTGCTCACCATCCCGCTGTGGGGGTCCCCGCCGAAGGCGGCGTAGGCCTTACCGTCCGGATCGCTCCCGAACAGGAACTGGAAGTTCGCGTCCTTCGCCCACGAGGCCTGCGCCTCGGGGCTGTCGGACGATATGGCCAGGAGGACGACCTTCTGGCCGTCGTGGAAGAGCCTCGCGTACTGATCACGGTACGCCTCCATCTGGGCCGTTCACCCAGGCGTCCGGGCCTTGAAGTAGAAGGCCAGGACCACCGTCTCGCCCTTGAAATCGCTCAGGTGGATCGGGTCCTTCAGGGTGCCGTAGCGCGTGGAGCCGGTCACCTGGATGTCGGGCGCCTTGTCTCCCACGGACAGGAAGTGGTTCTGTGCCCCCTGCGCGTGCCCCGGGGCGGGCGACAGGGCGAGCGCTCCCGCCAGCAGGGCGATTCCGGCCACGGACTTCATGGGATCTCCTCGGTGCGGGTACGTGCGACGGTGGATACGATGGGGCGGCCGGGCCGCGGCGGCAACGGCGCGGGCGGCTCGCGGCGGGCCGGCTGGCGACGCTCCCGAGTCCGCCTGACGGTCCGCGAGGGCCTCACCCCGGCAGTCCCTGCCCGCCCAGGGGCCTCGTGACGTGCCGGTCCCCGAAGCCCGCGATCAGCGGCTTCCCCTCCTGGATGCCGGCCTGCACGGAAGGGAGGGAGAGCGACGCGGCGTGGCTGGCCTCGCGGTCCCAGACCTCGGTCACCCACAGGGCGTCCGAGTCCTCCGCGTCTTCGGCCACCACGTAGCTCAGGCAGCCCGGCATGGCCGCGCTCGCCTCCAGGAGGATCCGGGCCAGCTCACCGCGATGGCCTTCGGTGGCCACCAGCTTTCCGATCAATCCGTACATGCGCTTCCGCTCGTATCCGGGGGTCGAAGGGCCTGGTCCGCCAAGATGGGCCGGCTCACGGCTCCGCGGTAGGGGAGCCGCGGTCCGGCCCCTGCGCCGGGCGGCGCGATCGCCCCGGCGCGGCCCTTCCTCTCAGCGGGCGCCCCCGTCCGGGACTTCCCCGAGCAGCAGGCCCTCCAGGGTGTCGCCCAACCAGGCCTCGTAGCGATCGCGGCTCCAGCCCCGCTTCACGACGAACAGCCGGAACACGTCGGGACCGGTGAGGGACCACATCACGTCGACGGCCCGGCCGGCGTCCACGCCCTCCGCCAGGGCCCCGGCTTCATCCCACTCCGCGACCAGGCTTCGGGTGGCCCGGTAGCGGCGTCCCTCTCCCTCCTCCCACATCTCCGCCAGGTCCCGCTCCACCCCGGACACGGTGCGCGCGATGTCGATGAGGTCGGCGCCCCCCGCGTAGAAGCGCACGTTGAAGGCGATGCGCTCGCGCAGCTGCCGACGGGGGTCGCCGGCCGCCGCGGCCACCTTCTCCTCCATGCCCTCGCGGTCCGCGTCCGCCGCCATCTCGTCCAGCAGCCCCATGAGGATGCCGCGCTTGGAGCCGAGGGAGGCGTACACGGTCGGAGCGGCGACGCCGGCCCCGTCCGCGATCGCCTCCACGGTCGCGCCGCCGTAGCCGCGCTCGACGAACAGCCGCCGGGCGCTCGCCAGGATGTGGCGTCGCGTCTCCGCGGCCTGCCGCCGCCGGGCGGGGGAGTGGTAGGGCCGGGTCTCCTCGGTCATGGCTCTTTCTGGCCTCCGTGTGCGGACCGGATCTCGCCCCCTGGACGGGCGCCGCCGCGAGGGCCGACACGCTGCCGCGAGCGGCGCCAGCGGCCGGCCTGCTCCGGGCCGGTCCGCTTGACAGTCGCATTCAATATAGTAGACTATATCCCATATGAAGCGCAGACCACAACCCCGAACGCAGGCGAGGCATCCTTGAACGCGTACCACGTCGCCCTCTTCACCCACCTGGCGTCCCTGCTCCTGGCCACCGCGGCCGCCGCCCTGGCCCTGCACGCGGCCCTCCGTCTCCGCGCGGCGCGGGACGCCGACGAGGCCGCGTCGTGGCTACGCTTCGTGGGGCGGGTCGTGCGGCTGTTCCCGGTCGCCGTCCTCGGTCTGCTGGCGACCGGCATCTACATGACCCACGCACGCTGGAGCTGGTCGCTTCCCTGGATCCAGGCCTCGCTCGCCGGGCTCGCTCTCATCGTCGTGCTCGGCTCGGGGATCGAGGCGGGACGCGCCCGGGCCCTGGGCCGCGAGCTCGCCGAGCAGGGACTCTCGCCCCGGGCCCGGCGCCTCCTGCGCGATCCGGTGAGCTGGAGCGCCAAGCTGATGACCCAGACCGTGGCGCTGGCCGTCGTGTTCGTGATGACGGCGAAGCCGGGCGCGGCCGGGGCCGCCGGCGCCCTGGCCGTGGCGGTGGTCACGGGTCTCGCGGTGGCCGTGCCCATGTGGCGCCCGGCGCCCGGGGCGTCAGCCGCCGGCCCGCTCCAGCCCGGCGTGGTGCAGGTCGATCAGGCGCTCGAAGCTGGCGTCGAGGTCGAGGGGTAGCTCGAAGGCGCCGGCCCTCTCCAGCGACACGAAGCCGTGCAGGGAGCTCCGCAGGGCCCGCACGGCGTGGAGGGCCTCGTCCCCCTCCAGCCCGTAGCCGCGCAGGACGTCGAGGACGATGCCCACCACCCGGCTCCCCGCCGCCTCTGCCGCCGCCGCGTCGCGCCCCGAACCGGCGCCGCCGCCTCCGGCGCCGGCCGTGAGGGCGTAGAGGCCGGGATGCTCCCCGGCGAAGGCGCGGTATGCCTCCGCGACCGCGACCAGCGCGTCGCGCCGGGCGCGTCCCACCGCGGCCCGCGCGATCCGGCGCTCGAGCCGCTCCAGGCCCCGGAGGCGGAGGGCTCCGCGGAGGTCGTCGAGCCCGTCGACGTGGTTGTAGAGCGAGGGCGCGCGAACGCCCAGCGAGCGTGCCAGCTGCGCGAGCGACAGGGCCGGGAGCCCCTCGCGGTCGACGAGCTCGGCCGCCCTCTCGACGACGCTCTCCCGGGTGAGCCCCGGCCTACGCGGCATGGCGCACCCGCGCCAGGAAGTCGAGGATGGAGGCCGAGGTCTCCCCCGGCATCTCGCTGTGCGGGTAGTGGCCCGCTCCCTGGACCAGGGCGACCTCGCCGCGGAGCCCCGCCGCCAGCCGGCGGGCCTCGTCGGCCGGGTCCCCGAAGTCGGGGTCCTCGGTCCCCATCACCACCAGCGTCGGCGCTTCGACGTCGCCCAGGCGCTCGGCGATCTCCGGCTCGTCGCTGAGCAGCATGGAGCGCACGGCCTCGAAGCGCCCGGGCTCCGCCAGGTTGGCGCGCAGCGCGGCCCGGTAGGCCGCGAAGTCGTCCGGCTTCCGGGCCGGGAACAGGGTCCCGAAGTACCACGTCCAGGCGGCGACCTTCCACGGCCCCGAGAACAGCGCTCGCATCAGGAGCCGAAGGGCGGGACGGGGCGGCTGGGGGAGCACGAAGGGGCCGATGAGGACGAGCCCGTCCACGGCGCCGGGACGCTCGGCGGCCGCCCACACGGCGCCGGCCGCCGCGAAGGAGTTGCCGACCAGGATGGCCGGACCGCCGCCCAGCTGGTCGATCAGCGCCAGGAGGTCCGATCCCAGGGCCTTCCGCGAGTAGCTCGGCCAGCCGACACTGGACTCGCCGTGGCCACGCAGGTCGACGCTCACGGCCCGGTAGCCGGCCTCCGCCAGCCGCGGCGCCAGGAAGCGGTACTCCTGCCTCAGGTCGCCCAGTCCCGGTACGAGGACCACCAGAGGTCCCGAGCCCTGCTCCTCGTAGGCGAGCGTGCCGCCGTCTATGGCCAGTTCCTTCATCGTTCCGCCTTTCACCTCGTTCCCTTCCGGGCCCGGGCTCGACCGGTGGCCCGTGGACTACGGTACATAGTTATTCAACTACTCTCCATAGTTTGTCAAGCGCGGCTTTCCCGAGGGGAGCGGCCGGGGGCTGTCGTGCTCGAGGTCGGGAGCGGGTCCGCGCTCGCCGGGTGCGGCCAGCCTAGCGCGCCGGGCCTTCTCCCGGCGCCGCCAGCATCGCCGCGAGGCGCTCGGGCTCGTCCATACCGAGACCGAGCGTGCGGACCCGCCGGCGCATCCCGTACGGGCCTTTCGCCTCCAGGGGCCGGTCCAGCTCGAGCCGCGTCCATGAGGCGCCGGGAAGCGCCAGGCGGAGGTCCACGGCGCCTCGCGCCGCCTTCTCGGCCGTCGTGGGAGCGCGCACCTCCCGGATGGCCGCCAGCGGGACGTCCAGGCGCCAGCGGAGCCCGAAGCGGACGTGGAGAACCCCGTCCTCGAGGCGGATGGGCCGCGCCCGGCAGGCGCGCCAGTCGCCGATGATCCAGAGCGTCCCGTACAGGCCGAGCGCCGTCAGGAGCCACGCCGCCCGCTCGCTCCACTGGCGCACCAGGAAGTGCACCGCCGGGACCTCGGCCAGCGTGGCCAGGAGGAGCACGACCACGATGGCCCCGTAGGCGGTCTTGCGGTGGTAGGTGAGCGTCGCGGGATCGGCGGCGGCGGCCGGCGCGGCGCTCTCCACCGGGTCCACCTCCGCGCCCGCCGTCGGCGCGAGACCCCGCGTGTCTCGCCCTCCCGGGTGCGGAGCCAGCGCGTAGTAGAGGACCGCCATCTCGTAGGCGAGGAGCTCGGCGAAGCGTCCGCGTCCCACGACCGCGGCGGCCGCGGCGGCTATGGTGTCCTGCACGTCTGGCTCCCGGCCTCCGGCCCGCGCGTCCGCCCGCGCCCTTCGCCGCGCCGTCGCGACCCTCCGCGCCAGGTAGACGAGGAGGACGAGCTCGAGCGGAGCGGCCGCCAGGTCCAGGGCGTGGAGGGCCCCGTCGCGGCCCGCGGGCAGGACGAGGCCAGCCAGCGCGACCGAGGTGAGGAAGATCGCGACCAGGGGCCGCACCGACCATCCGAAGTCGCGGCGGAGCCACCACCAGGTGACGGCCGAGGCCGTCACCGTGAGGTCGAAGGTGGCGGACAGGGTCACGACGCCCGGATGCGGCGTGGCCGGAGCGAGGAGCGCCGCGGCCCGGGCCACCAGCACGATGCCCGCGACCGCCAGTCCGCACAGCGCCACGCTGAGGCCGCGGGGCAGGGGCGTGCGCGCCAGGGCTCGCACCGAGGTCATGGTCGGTCTCCTGTCCGGGTCTTCAGCTTCCGGCCAGGCTCCGCTCCACGGGGCCCGCCGCCGGCCGGGCGACCGGAATCATGTTGACGACGGAGGCGATGGACCAGTCTCCTGCCTCGCGGGTCGCCACGAACGTGACCCGGGACTCGCCGGCCGCTACTCGTCGTAGGGCAGGTCCTCCGGATCGACGCCCACGTAGTCCGGCGACGGGTCGGCCTCGAACCGGACGGCGGGGACCGAGGCCCGTCCCGCGAGCCACGCCTTCGCGATCCGGTGCATGCCGTCCATGACCCGACCCTCCGCGGACAGGATGACGGGATGCGCGAGGTCCGCCTCCTCGATCAGCCCGGCGTGCTCGGCCACCGAGCGCACGGTGGGGACGTCGCCCTCGGCGCCGTACCAGTGCGGCTCGTCGAGCTCGCGGACGCTCTCCAGCGGCAGGTCGCGGACGGGGAAGTCGGCGGTGAGGGCGACGAGGCGGTCCACGTCCCAGGCCAGGAGCCCGCGGGGAGATGGCTTCAGGTAGTACTGCTTCCTCATCGCGGCCTCCGACGTCGCGCCGCCCGGCCCGCGCGGCTCACCCGTCTCCCCCGGATCCCTTCTTCGTCCGGTCCGCCACCCGGATCACGAACTTGAGCCCCGACCACGTCTCGTCCACCGCGCACACCTTGACGTCCACCAGCCCGGCCGCCTTGCCGGCGGCCATGACCTCGGCCCGGCCGATCGTGCTCGGCACCGCCGAGGCCTTCTTGGGCCACGACACCCACACCATGCCGTCCTCCTCCATGCCGGCGCGCGCCCCGGCCAGACGCTCCTCGAGGGCTGCCGGGTCCGCGGCGAACAGGTGGGTGAAGGCGGCCTTGCGGCCTGCCCCGACCGGAAGGGGCTCGACGCCGAGCGCCGCGGGCGTCCCGCCGAGGAGCTCCCAGTAGCCCTCGGGCGCGCCCAGGAGCCGCGCGCCCATGCCGGGCTTCAACCCGAGCTTCTTCGCCAGCGGCGTCCCCGAGTAGCCAGCGTTCCTGGACATGGTCCCTCCCGTCTCCGCGGTATCGTGGCCGCCGCCGGGTCCCACGGCGCCCGTCCCGCGCCTCGCTCGCCCCTCTCAAGGTGGATCCGGGCCGCTGCGGCCGCGACCCCATTCCGCCCGCCCTCGCGGCCGTCTCGTGCCCGGCCGTCCGGGCGCGGTGGACGCGGCGCTGGAGACACGCGATCCTGTCCAGCATGATCCGACTCACGGAGCTGTCGACGCCTCTCGGGCCCATGATCGCCGGGGCCACCGACGAGGCGCTCCGCCTCCTCGAGTTCGCCGACGGCCGGCGGGCCGAGGCGCAGCTGGAGCGCGTGGCGAAGCGCCTCGGGGCGGCCGCCGAGCACGGCACGACGCCGGGCGCCGTGGTCGGCGAGTCGCCCATCGCCGAGCCGTTGGCCGACGAGCTGGCGCGCTACTTCGCCGGTGAGCTCCGTGAGTTCACCGTGCCGCTCCACGCGGCCGGGACGGCGTTCCAGGAGACGGTGTGGGCCGAGCTCCTGGCCATCCCGTACGGCGCCACCCGGAGCTACGGCGAGCAGGCCCGCCGTCTGGGCCGTCCCGACGCCGTGCGCGCCGTGGCCCGGGCCAACGGCGACAACCCGATCGCCATCCTCGTCCCGTGCCACCGCGTCATCGGCGCCGACGGGAGCCTCACCGGCTACGGCGGCGGGCTGTGGCGGAAGCGGCGGCTCCTGGAGCTGGAGTCGGGCCAGGGCAGCCTGCTGGACTGAAGGACGCGGCCCGCACCGGTCGGGCGCGGCCCACCTCGCGTGTGGGCGTCCCATCTCACGCCGGGGCCCCCCGCGGTGTGCGCAGGGCCGTGACGAACATCCACAGGACCATGGGGAGCTCCCCGATCTCCAGAACCGTGGCCAGCGCGCCGACGAAGCGTGCGTACGACGGCAGGAGGAACGTGGTGAACGCATCCGCCAGGTAGGCCGCCCCCGCCACGAACAGGAGGAGCCCCAGGATCCGTGGGACGAATCCCGACCGCACCACCAGGAGTCCGAGCGGAAACAGCCACAGACCCCAGAACACCGACGCGACCTCGATCCCCTGACCGTGGAGGTGGAGGAAGAGGTAGGCGAGAGCGTCGAGCTGGGGGCGTCCCAGGGCCGACAGGGCGTGGGCGCCGCCCGCGAGCATGTGCGCGGCGATCTCGTTCAGCACGTTCAGGAACATGATCGGCACGGGGACGAGCGCTCCCAGGATCACGACGAGCCGGGCTTGCCGCTCGCTCACGGCCCTGAACAGTCGGTAGAGGGCCAGGGCGAGGAAGATGACGAGGACCTGGTGGAGAAGCTCGCTCCCCACCCCCAGCCGGAGGAGCGCCCCGGAGGTGCGCAGGCGCTCGGCGGTCGCGCCCGCATCTCCCGCCACGAAGAGGCGGCTCGGGACGTAGACGAGTCCGATGGGCGCGGTGAGCGCCACCAGGAAGTACAGCCAGCCAGCGGATCTCAGGGCTCCGCGGCGCGAGGCGTCCACCGGGCGCGCGGTCATGCGCCGCGCCGGGCCCCGACTCGGGAAGCCGTCTCCGCGGCGCCCGCCGGCTGGAGGCTCCCGGCGGGCCATACGCCCGCCAGGATGAACCAGATGGCCAGGGACACGGAGAGAGGGAAGAGGATCCCGGACCCGCTCACCTCGAACACGAAGACCAGCCACATGACGACGCCGTGTGCCGCGGCGCCGAACAGGCCGATCCACCCGATCCACGGCGACCCGAGCGCGCCCTCGCGCTGCCCCAGCCAGATCAGCCCGATCATGGAGATCGCGTAGGGCGTGTAGATCGCGGTGGCCATCCCCAGGTGCGTGGTGAGGACCGGGGTGGCGGCCCCGGAGGCGAGCGCGTCCGCATCCACGAAGGCGAACGTGTGCACCGCCATCTCCAGCACCTCGAACGCCGTCATCACGATCGCGAATCCCACCCAGCGGCGCAGGCGGGGAGAGACCTCTACGCTCCGGCGGAAGGAGACGAGGCCGGCGACGAGCACGACCAGGCCGGCCAGGATGGTGACGTGGGCCCGGATCCAGGCCGGGTCGGGCAGCATGTCGACCAGAGCGCCGTGCGGGTGCTGGAGTCCGCCGAGGTAGAGGAGTCCGCCCACCACGAACCAGATGCGCCACATGCGCGAGCTGCTCTGTCTCATCGGATGGTCTCCCTTCGATGGAAACGGAGGGAACCGCGGCGATCGCGTGAGGTCCGGCAGAGGAGCGCGCCGAGCCGGCGTCTCACGCCCCCGTCTGGTTTCGGGTCGCCGAAAGGTAAGGCCGTGTCCCGATGTGAAGAAGGTCCCCGCCGCGTGGGCGCCGGTGGGATCGAGCCAGGCGGGGTGCCGCAGGCCGCCGTCGGCGAGGCCCTCACTCCGCCCGGAGCGCCTCCAGCGGATCGCTCCCGGCCGCGCGCCGGGCCGGGAGGTAGACGGAGGCGGCCGCCACGGCCAGGAGGGCCGCCGCCAGGATCCCGTACACGGCGGGATCGGTGGGGCTCACTCCGTAAAGGAGGCTGCCCAGCCACCGGGTGGCCACGAAGGCGCCGGCGAGCCCCGCCCCGACCCCGGCCACGGCGAGCGTCATCCCCTCGCCGAGCACCATGCGCACGAGTCCGCCGGGCTCGGCGCCGATGGCCAGCCGCACGCCGAACTCGCGCCGCCGGTCGGTGACGTACAGCGACATGACGCCGTAGATGCCTACGCACGACAGCACCGCCGCCAGGAGCGCGAACGCCGCCAGGAGGAGCTCGGTGATCCGCTGCGTGTCGAGCGAGCTCCCCACCCAGTCGGCCAGGGAGCGGACGTCGTCCAGCGGCACCCCCGGAACGACCGCCGCCACGCTCCTCCGGACGGCGGCGATCACCGGCCCGGGTGCGCCCGCCGTGCGCACGGTGAGCATCGCGTGCCGGTCCAGGATCTGCGCGAACGGGAAGTAGGAGTGGGGCCGGGGCGGCACGGCGGCGCTCTCGTCCCGGACGTTCCCCGCGACCCCCACGATCGTGTACCAGGTGGCGGTGTCGCCGGTGAGGCGCATCCGCTGCCCGAGCGCGTCGGCGCCCTTCCAGTAGCGCGCCGCCAGCGCCCGGTCGACGATGACCACCGGCACGGCGTCCGCCCGGTCCCGGTCGTCGAAGTCGCGCCCGTACAGGAGCGGGATCCCCAGCGTGCGGAAGTAGCCGGGCCCCGTCGCCATGAGGACCGTCTGCGTCTCCATCTCGGTCTTAGACGGCGGCGGGTGGCCCTCGACCACGTAGCCGTCCGTGTTGAAGCGGCCGCCGATGGGCAGGGCCGACGAGATGGCCGCCTCCCGCACCCCCGGCACCCGGCGCACGCGGTCCACGATCTCCGACGCGGTCCGCGCCACCAGCGAGTCGCTCGCGAACTTCCGGCCCGAGAGGGGCAGGGCGACCGTGGTGACGCCCCGGGGCTCGAAGCCGAGCCCGGTGTTCGTCAGGTCGTGGAGGCTGCGGAGGACGAGCCCCGCGCCGATGAGGAGGACGGCCGCCAGCGCGAGCTGCACGACGATGAGCGCCCCGTTGAAGCGGCGCGTGGCGGCGCTCCCTCCGCTCCGCTCGGCGCCGGCCAGGCGGGCCGGGGCGCGCTCCCGGAGGACCCTGGCCACCGGGGCGAGGCCGAAGCCCACGCCGGCTGCCACCGAGACGAGGGCCGTGAAGGCCAGCACGCGCCCGTTCACGCCCACCTCGCCCAGCCGGGGCAGCGAGACGGCCGGCGCGTGCGTGACGCCGTGCACCAGGAGGAAGGCGAGGCCGACCCCGAGGGCTCCCCCGACCAGGGCCAGGGCCAGGCTCTCGGTGAGGAGCTGCCGGGCCAGGCGCGGGCCGCTGGCGCCCAGCGCCCTGCGCATGGCCATCTCCCGGCTTCGGCCCGCCGCCCGGTTCGAGAACAGGAGCGCGATGTTGGCCACCGCGATGAGGAGGATGAGGAGGACCGCCGCCTGGAGCACCTCGAGCGGGCGGCGTGCGTCCCCGGTGATCACGTCATGGAGGGGCCGGACCAGGGTCGTCATGCGCGTGGTGCGCGGGTCCACGCCGTGGAACAGGCTCGGCAGGGTGCCCGCCCAGCGCCACATCACCGCGCGCGAGTCCTCCCGCGCCCGGGCAAGGCTGGCGCCCGGGGCCAGCCGACCGATCCCCGTGATGTACCAGCCGAACCTGCGCGTCGGGTCGAGGCCGAGGGGGAGGTAGACCCGGGCGTCGGGGCGCGGGAAGGCGAAGCCCCGCGGCATGACGCCGATCACGCGGTAGGAGCGCCCGTCCAGCTCCAGCGTGGAGCCCAACGCCGACCGGCGTCCCCCGAACGCCTCCTGCCACAGCCCGTAGGAGAGCACCGCCACGTCGGCGGGCCGGGGCCCGTCCTCGTCGCGGCCGAAGGTGCGGCCCAGCAGCGGGCCGACGCCCAGCACCCGGAAGAACTCGCCGGTGGCCCGCACCGCGCTCAGCCGCCGCGGCCGTCCGTCCCGGAGCAGCGTGACGTCGTGCTGCGTCCAGCCCGCGAACGCCTCGAGCTCGGACACGTGGTCCCGGTACATGGCCACGTTCTCGTTGGAGAGCTTCCACGCGTCGAGCCCGATCTCCGGGTAGGCCTGCTCGAGCTGGACGAGGCGCTCCGGGTGCGCGTAGGGCAGCGGCCTGAGGAGGATGCCGTCCACCAGGCTGAAGATGCCCGAGGTGGCCCCGATGCCGAGCGCCAGGATCACGATGATGAGCACGGCGAACGCCGGCCGCGCGCGCCAGCCCCGAAGCGCCAGCCGGAGGTCCTGGAGGAGGCTCTCGACGAGCGCCGTCCCGCGGGCGGCCCGCGCGTCCTCCTTCGCGCGTCCCACGCGCCCGAAGGCGCGCCGGGCCCGGCGCCGGGCCTCCTCCGGGGAAAGTCCCTCCCGCTCGTACTTCTCGGCCTCCCGCTGCAGGTGGTCGCGGAGCTCGGCCTCCAGCTCCCGCTCCATCTCGGATCGCCGGAACAGGGCCCGCGCCCGGTAGCGGAGGTCGCTCCACAGCTCGCTCAGCATCGGTCCCGCGTGCTCAGCGCATCTGGAGGACGAGTCGGACCGCGCCGGTGAGGCGCTCCCACTGGTCCGTCTCGCGGGCCAGCTGCCTTCGGCCCGGGCCCGTGAGCTCGTAGAAGCGCGCCCGACGGTTGTTCTCCGACGTCCCCCAGTGGGCCTTCACCCACCCCTTCCGCTCCAGGCGGTGGAGGGCCGGGTAGAGCGAGCCCTGCGGGATCTGCAGCGTCTCGCGCGAAACGGCGTGGATGCGCTCGGAGATCCCCCAGCCGTGCATCGGCTCCAGGGAGAGCGCCTTGAGGATGAGGAGGTCGAGCGTCCCCTGCGGCAGGTCCAGTCGTGTGCCGGTCATCCATGCCTCTTCGCTCGACGGTCCCCTCGGGCTTCTACAGGAGTCGAGCATACGATAACCTCGCTCCTGTAGAAGGTCAAGGGGAGCTTTTCGTCAGCTCGCCCGCAGCCTTCCGAGCCTCACGTCCTCGAACGTCGTCACGAGCGCGACGAAGGCCGGGGCCCACGCGGCGTGACACAGACGGGTGCGGGAGCGCATTGCGACGCCCCGCGCGGTGCCGCGGTCACTCGTGGATGGGCCTCGAGGCCGGCCCGCCGAGCCGCAGGATCTCATGGCCATCGCCGTCGGTCAGGACCAGGCTCGGACCCTGGAGGCCGGGCTGCAGGAGGAGGGGAGCTCCGTCCCCTTGGACCGGCGGGGCGGGGCCGGGGTTGCCGGGTGACATCGGGAGCGCCGGGAAGCGTCGGCGCTCGCCCTACCCGTCCCCGGCCGCCTCGGCCGCCCGCTCGATCAGCCGTCCGACCCCCGGACGGGCCACGTCCTCGACGCTGCGGAGCTTCACGTGCCGGGCGGTCTTGCCGGTGCCCTCGAGCAGGCCGAGCGGGTCCTCCAGGCCGGCTCCACGGAAGAGCTGCAGGTTCACGTGCTTCGAGTGGGGCGCGATGGCGCAGATGGACGTCTTCATCGACCCGTCCCGGCTGTACCCCAGGATCTTCCAGCCGCCGTGGCGCTTCTCGACGGCCTCGGGGACGATCTCCCGGATCCGCCCGCGCAGGGCCCGGGCGATCCTCTCCACCTCCTCGGGAAGGGACGACAGGAAGGCCTCGACCTCGTCGCTCATGGGGTCTCCTCGTCTGGTGTGGGTCGCCGTGGGCGCCGGTGGTCAGCAGACACGGTGGACGGGCCCGCCGCGTGGGGGCTGCTCCACCGGAAACGTATAGTATCGGCGGATCCACATCTCGATCTCGCGGCCACGGCCCACGTCCGGGATCTCCTCGACCTTCTTCGCCCGGAGCTCGCGCAGCGTCTCGGCCACCCCCGAGTCGGAGGTGGCGTTCCAGCGGGGCGGGGGTACATGACTGGTCCCGTTGACCCGCATGACGCGGGCGCGCTTCGGACAGGTCCCGTAGCGCGACTGGAGGAAGAACAGGTCGAACAGCGTGTCGCGGAGCAGCTTCGCCGAGGCGTGGGACCGGGCCATCAGGAGGTAGTCGTGGGGCTCGGCCGGGGCGCGGTCGGTCCGCCGCATGACGACGGCGGGAGCTCCCCCATAGGGCAGGGAGTCGACGACGGCCACTTCGACGGGCAGGAAGCCGTGGTCGTAGTACCAGTCCGGACCATTTCTCGGCGTGGGTGTCATCTGCCCGAGAGCAGGGCGCGACAGGCCGAGCAGGAGGACCAGGGCCGGGACGAGGGCGCCGCAGCGTGCGCTCGGCGCCCTCATCACGTCCCTCCGGCCGCTCGTGGCATCTCTCCGGCCTCCCGAATCTCCCCCCGCACCACGTACTGGACGCCCAGGGCGTCCTTGACCACGGCCCACAGCGTGTCGCCGCGCACGATCGGGAGCGGCTGGGGCGCGATGGCCAGCGACGTCTCGACGGCGCTGAGGTGGCTCCCATCGCGGGCGTAGACGTCGAACCGTACCGTGGCGCCGGAAGCCGGCGTCCTCACCCACAGCTGGCCGCCCTCGGAGACGAACATGCCCGAGACGGCGGGCCGAACCTTCGGGATCTTGGACTCATCCAGACTCGCGTGGATGCCTTCCGCCTCGAGCGGGGCGCGCACCGACCGCATGGCGGAGTCCCGGCTCGCCTCGGACACCGGCACCGGCGGCCTCTTCGTCTCCAGGACGACCGCCGTGTCGCCGTCCAGGGACCGGCGCGTGATCCGGTACGAGGGGTCGCCGGCCGGGGGGCTCGACCACACGTCGCCAGAGGGGCCGAAGGCGCGAACCCTGTACGGGTAGAAGGGCACGGCGAGGTTCATCCCACGGCTGCCGTCCGGGGCCCTCCACACGAACATGCTCGGCGCGTCTTCGAGGTTCGCGGGCATCGGGGGTCGCTTCGGGAACTGGATGGAGTCGACCAGGGTCATGTCGGGGCTGAACACGTGGAGCATGTCGCGAACGCGCCGGAAGGAAGGCTCCACGATCCGCCCGTCGGCCAGCATGGCGCCCGACCAGAAGTAGCCGTAGCTGGAGATCTTCATGGGGAACGACTTCAGGAAGCCGGAGTCCGGGTCGAACACGCTCATGCGGGCGTTCCGGTAGTCGGGGACCCACAGCCGGTCGCGCCCGTCGCGCATCAGGCCCCACCCGACCTCTAGCTCGCCGGGCCCCTGGCCCTCGCCCCCGAACGATCGCAGGTAGGCGCCCGTCGGGTCGAACAGGCGGACCTGCTTCGCCTGGCCGTCGAGCACCGCGATGCGCCCGTCGCGCAGGATCGCCAGGCCCATGATGGCCCCGAACTGGTCCGGTCCCTCCCCCTCCCGCGTCCCGATGCGGAGGTTCTCGTCGATCACCCGGTCCGGCGCCGGGCTTCCGGCGGGCGGGGTGTTCGTGACGCGGACGACGCCGGACGGCAGGGTGTCGCGCGTGACGGTCCAGGCGGACGAGGCCCCGGCTCTCGCGGAGCAGCCGGACAGAACCACGAGGGACGTGACGAGCGCCCCGGCCGTTCGGGACACCCGGGGGAGGCTCGCGAGGGACGACAGGGCGTGGAGGGGCGCGTGGTGGCCGGGTCGGGAGAGCGGCTCGACGCGCATCGGCGTACCCTCGTCCTCGAGTGCGTGCGGCGACGGCGGAAGATTCTGAAAAGCGACCCCTCAGCGTAGCATCGTGCCGCGGACCGGCGCGAGTCCCCCTAGGGCAGCGCCCCAAGCTGCATCATCAGTCCCGCGATGTCGGCCACGCCGCGCTCCTCGACCACGCGGCCGTCCGCGACGCGGTACATGGACATGCCGTCGACCCTCACGCGGCGCCCGGCCGGCTCCACGCCGAACAGCTCACCGTGCTGGTGGGTGCCCTCGTAGTGCCAGGCCACCGCGGCCTCGTCTCCGTCCACGAGCACCCGGTCGGCGGTGGTCCGGAGGTCCGGGAAGCTGGAGAAGGTCTCCTCCAGCATGGCCCGGTAGGCGCCGCGCCCCCGGACCGGCTCCGGGAAGTGGGCGTAGCGCGCCACGAGGTCCGGGTGCGCCATCCGGTCCAGCAGGTCCAGGTGGCCGGCCGACCACACCTGGAGGAATGCCCGGGCGATGGTGCCGGCCTCGGATTCGCTCATGTCGTCTCCCGCTTCCCGATGCGGACGTCCTCGTCGATCATCCGCGCCGGCCCATGTTCATTCTCTACCCGAGGGACTCGCTCTTCGGCTGTCGCCGGGGTTCGCCGGCCGCTCGCGTCCGGTACCAGAACCACGCCTGGAGGACCGTATAAGCCAGCGCCGGTCCGGCGCTCGTGGGGGAGTGGATCCTCAGGTGCGAGGCGACCGCGCCCAGGGTCGTGACCGTGAGGCCGGCGGCCGCCCACGCCGCCAGCGGGCGCACGAGCACGCCGATCGCGCACGCGAACTGGACCACGCAGGTGAGATAGATGAGCTCCGGCGGGAGGTCGAAGCGCTGGGAGAACAGCTGGCTCCCGTGCTCCAGGATCGCCATCAGGGGAGCTCCGACCCCGTACGAGATCGCTAGGAGCCAGGCCACGACTCGGGTCGATCGCCCGTACGTCGCCGTGTCGTTCATGGGGTCGTCTCCTTGCCGACTTTGATGCGGTCACCGCGGCCGGTGGCGCGTGTCGACTACAGTTCCCCGGCGGTGATACGAAGCCACCGTAGCAGCCTCTCCTCCGCCTCGTCATCGATCGGAAGAAGCCGGATTCTCTCTTCGAGGAGGTCCGGGTCCACCAGTCCTTCCACCAACAGCACCCGCACGAAGTCTCGGTCCTTCTCCCGGAACGCGAACAGCTTGCTGGCCGCCAGGTCGTGGGACTCCAGGCAGTGTCCGGTGTGGCCGCGAGTGAACCGGGGATGCGAGACCGGCACCGTGCGGTCCTCCCACCCGCGCGGCAGCGTGGCCGCCTCGATCGACACACCGTGTACGTAGAAGCCGTGCGTCCTGTGGAAAAGCGAGAGCTCTCCGAGGTTGGCGTCGATCGCGTCCGCGCCCTCGGGCCGGTTGCGAGGCTGGACATCGACCTCGACCGACGCGCGCAGCTCCGCGGGCGCCTCGGGGTGCTCCCCGAGGATGGCCTGCGAGCCGAAGATGATGAGGTCCGTGTCCTTCGCCACGTCGCAGGCGGCCCGGATCGCGTGCTCGAGTTGTTCCCGGGTCACGCTTGTCGCTTCGCCATCTCGACGACGTCACCGAGCTCCTCTTGGGTCAGGACGGCGGAGAACGGGGAACTCTGCCGTAGCCTCTGGGCCCGGGGGGTGCCCGCGACGAGGAACTCCTTGAGTCGTGGCCTGGAATAGCGCGTCAGGATGTCGCGCCACTCACGGAGGTCGTGCGACGCCGGACCCTGCTCCCGCTCGAGGAGCATTTCAAGGTGCCGTTCTGCTCGCTTCAGCAGCGAGGGATCCTCGTCCAGCAAGTGGGCGATGGCTCGGGCGATCGCGCTGGCTTGCTCCTCGCGATCGAGGTGCCGGGGAGAAGAGGGAGTTTGAGGCACGACGGACTCAACGTGGCCCGCCAGCAGCTCGGCGTTCTCCCACGTCACCTCGGGTTCGTCGGCCTGCGAGAAGGCGTGCAGCTCGATCGTGATGTCGAACTTCGCCTCGATGTCGATGATGCGCTTGCGGACCTGATCACTCAGGTAGCTCAGAGTGCGGGTCCCGGCCAGGAGGCCGATGTGCAGGGGTTGGCCGGACTCCGATGGCGGATCGTCGACCCACGCCACCTGGATCTCCGGGAACTGTCCCAGGATCTCCCGAAGCTCCGAGATCAGGGACTGGTGCCGGAGACGCTCGGCTCGGAACAGGGCTCGAAGCTGGGCGGTGAGTGGATCGGCGTCACGAAGGCGGAAGCGCTGCGCGCGCCCTCCACCGATCTGCTCCACGAAGCCGGTGGAAGCCAGTCTCTTCAGCGCGCGGCGCGCGCCGGCCTCGGTCAGCCCCGTGTATTCGGAGGCGTCGGGGGCTCCGATCGGTTCGGACACCTCGTCGGAGAGGAGACGGAGCAGGCGGACGTTCGCCGGAGCGCCGAGGAGCTCGTTCAGCGGCGTCCGAAGGTAGTCCTGGTCGGCTGCGACGGGCTGCATGGACGGTCCTTGAATATCGTTAACGGTACATGAGTATCGATAACGATAGTCATGTACGGCTATCATCGCAACTCGACGCCTCCCGTCCGGTCAACTGACCCTGAGAAGTGGGACCCGGGGCCGGTCGCGCGACCGCGACGCAGGTACCGGGGACCTCCGTGGAATCACGCCGTGTAGCCGCCGTCCACCACCAGCTCGGTTCCGGTCACGTAGGACGCCTCGTCGGAGCCCAGGTAGAGGATCGCGGCGGCGACCTCCTCCGGCCGGGCGAAGCGTCCCAGCGGCGTGCCCCCGGCCAGGACGTCCCACGCCCCCTCCTCGCCGTGCTCACGGACGAGATCCTCGAAGAAGGGCATGCTCGCCCACATGGGGGTGACGACGCCGGCCGGCACGACCGCGTTGACCCGGATGCCGTCCCCCGCGCACTCGAGCGCCGCCGCCTTGACGAAGTGGCGCACGGCGGCCTTGCTGGAGCAGTAGGCGGCGGCTCCGGCGCTGGCCCGGACGCCGGAGGCGGAGCCGACCACCACGATGCTCCCGCCGCGCCCCGTCTCCCGCATGGCCCGGACGGCCTGCCGGGTGCCCAGGAAGACGCCGTCCAGGTTGACGGCGTGCACCTCGCGCCACTCCTCGAGGGTCATCTCCGTGAGGGGCCGCGCGTGCGAGATGCCGGCGCTGGCCACCAGGAGGTCCAGGCCGCCCCAGCGGCCGCCCACCTCCTCCACGGCCTCCGCCCAGTCGGCCTCCACCCGCACGTCCAGCTTCCGGGCGAGCGTCTCTCCGCCGACTTCGCGGCGGACCTCGCTGGCCGCGGCCTCGGCCGCCTCCCCGTCCAGGTCCGTCACCACGACCCGGGCGCCCTCCCCGGCGAACCGGTGCGCCGTGGCCCGTCCGATCCCGGAGGCCGCCCCGGAGATGAGTGCCGTCTTGCCCAGCAGCCGCATGGCGCGGTCCTCGGTCAGGGGTTCGACGCCCGGGCCGGCCGGGGCGTGCCGAAGGAGCCGATCACCCGGACCAGGAGCGCGAGCCCCGCCACGGCGAGCATCAGGTCGGCCCGGATGCCGAGCGTGAAGGCCGCGAAGCTCCCGATCACCGCCCAGATGAGCGGAACCACGGCCAGGACCCTCGCCCGCTCGACCTTCACCGTCAACAGGAACCCGATGGTCACGATGGCCGTGGGACAGGGCACGCCGAACGTCGGCAGGCGGGGATAGCGCAGCCCCAGCGCCAGGCCGACCAGCGGGTAGACCAGGCCGTACCCGACCAAGAGCAGCCCCAGGACGCGCCAGGCCCCGCGCGCCGAGCCCAGGTCCGGCGGGGGCCGGCTCGCCGCCGCCCGGGCGAGGAGGCCGGCTTCCACCAGGAACAGCACCCCGAACACCGTCGCCGCCCGGTTGGTGGCGCGGAAGTAACCGAACTGGTAGACGACGCCGGACCACATCCAGTGCGCGACCAGCAGCCAGGTCACGACTCGGCCCGCGTGGGCCGGGTCGCGCAGCCACCGGACGGCCACCGCCGCCGTGGCGAGCCACAGGAGGAGGGCCGCCCACCAGAACGACCTGTTGTAGGCGCCGAACACGTCCAGGAACTGCTCGTGACCGAAGGGCAGGTGCATGCCGCCTCCTTCGCGAGCTCGCGTCAACGACCCCCGTCGTCTACGGGCCGGCGGTCGCCCGGCCTCCTCCCCTCAGGCCGCCCCCGGACCGGACCGTGCCGCCCGCCACCGCTCGGTCCACCGCTGCGCGTCCACCCCCTTCACCAGCAGCCACAGGCACAGGGAGAGTTCCCCGACGAAGGGCGGCAGGAGGATGAGCGGGTACAGCCGGTCCTGGAGCGCCGGCGCCAGGAACAGCGCGAGGGAATTGGTAATGTAACACAGGCCGGCGACCACGATCAGGACGCCCAGCGTCCGCGGAAGGAAGCTCGACCGGTAGATCAGCCAGCCATGGAACTGGAAGCAGACCCCGAACAGGAGCAGCGCGAGCCCGAAGTCCTGCTGGTGTGCGTCGACCGCCAGGCCGACAAGAGCCGAGCGCTGCGTGGCGCTGAACGCGCCCGCGACGCCCGGGCCCGCCAGCGGCGCCAGCGCCGCGACCAGGCTCGTGACGGCCACGGCCTGCACGGTGATTCCGGCCAGGCGGAGGAAGGTGGCGAGCAGATTGACCTCCCGGCTCACCGGCCGGAAGAGGACATAGAAGACCATCGCCAGGACGACGGTGAAGACGAGGCCCGCGAGCTCGGCCCCGATCCCCAGGCGCCACAGCGCCTGCGCCGAGGTCAGATGCGCGGCCGTGGCTGCGGGGTCGCCCGGAACGACGACCCGGCCCCGGACCGCCTCGGCGACCGCGCCCAGCGCGATGATCGCCAGGTAGAGCGCCCCTCCCGTGCGGGCGTAGAGCTTCGGCGCGGCCTCGACGCTTCGGAACGCCGACATTCGGCTCCTTTTCCATCGATGGGGGTCGGTCGCCGCCAGCCGCTACGACCGTAGCGGGCTCGACCGCGACGCGGGTGGTGCCCGGAGGACGGGCGGCGGTCAGCTCCCCCGGGGCCGCCAGTCCCTGTGCTCGATGTGGGCGGGCCGGGGCGGCACGGCCGCTTCCCGCTCGGCCATCCGGTCCGCCAGCCACTGGAACCACTCCGAGATCGTGTCGCGTCCGCTCCTCTCGCGCGTCCGATGGACCAGAGGCTCGAGCCTCCGCCACGATACGAGTACCGGGCCGCTGAAGAAGTCCTCCACCACGTCGATCGACGCCTCGCCCCGGAAGACGAGGATGCCTACGCTCTCCCACGTGGTCATGAGGCTGTAGACCAGGTCCATGTCGTCGGCCAGGGCGTCCTCGATCTCCTCTCCCGACAGGCCGGAGGGGACCTCGAACACCCGCCGCAGCGCCCGGGCCGTCTGGGGCGACTGGAAGGAGCGCAGCAGCTCGAGCGCCGCCTCCCGCTCCCGGACCTTCCGGAACTGCCGGAGCTGCACGACCCCGAACACGAGGCCGGCCAGGAGCGTGGCGGCCGTGACGAGGTTGACGACCGTGGAGAGGGTCATGGGCGGGGCCCGCGCCCCTACGGTCCCCCGACGCCGTGCTCGAGCTGCCGGTGGTACTCGGCCTCGTCGAAGTGGCCGAGCGAGCGGGTGATGAGCCCGTCCCGGTCCAGGGTCCACGCCTCGTAGCCGCTGAACCGGACGGCCTTGCCCGTGCCGCCGGGGCCCGTGTTGGTGCCGATGAAGGTCCAGTGGTACTGGGCGGCGCCGTCCTTCTCCACCAGCGAGTCCATGACCAGGTGGAGGTCCGGGAAGGCGGTCATGAAGCCGCGGACCACGCCGGCGATCGCGTCACGGCCGACGGCCGGCTCGGCCTCGTTCACCCTGAGCGAGCCGTTCGGGGCGAAGAAGGCGGCGACCTGCCCCGGGTCGCCGCTGTTCCAGGCCGCGGTGTAGTGAGCCCCGATCTTTCGCAGCCTCCGCATGTCCATGGCCTCACCTCCCGACCCGCGGCCGCTCGAGACCGCCGCATCGATGCTGTCGAACAGCGCCTGGAAGCGCTCCGGGTAGACGGGCCGGTTCTGTGTCCACGTTCGGCGGACCAGCCGGGTCCAGGCGTTGCTGTACGTCCCGTCCAGGTTCATCCGCAGGTTCCGCAGCATGCCCTGCCAGTCCTCCTCGTCCAGGTACCCCCGGCTGTGCTGAAACTGGGCGTTGGACCAGATCGCGAACAGCGACCGCATCTGGCTGTCGACCGCGTCACGGTCCTCCGTGCTGGCTTTGGAATAGTCGTCGAGGGGCATCATCCGGGCGGCCGGCTCCCACAGCCGGGGGTCGGCCATGGTCAGGTTCCACGTCCGCAAGGCGTCTCCCAGCCGCTGGACGGTGGCCGCCCGCGTGGCTTCGGCGTTCTGGTGGATCTGGACCCCGACGAACACCAGGGAGCCCACGAGCGCGGCCACGCTCGCGGCCTCGCCTATCGTGCGGAGTCTCGATGCGCTCATGGTGCGGTTCCCCCTACTCCCTCGGTCCGCCCGACGCCTTCAGCCCGGCCCGCTCGAGCAGCGGCGCTATCCGCGGGTCGTGGACCAGGGAGGGCGGGAGGAGCCAGATGCCGTCCAGGCCGTTGGGAGAGTAGGGCGGAAGCGCCGCCAGGGTTCGGGCCAGGCGCCCGACAGCGGCGAGGGCGCTCGCCGTGTCGCCCAGGGACTGGAGCGTCGACGGTAGCACGATCCCGTGGCAGCATGCGAGCAGCATGGGCCCGTCGTTCGCCCTCCAGCCGCGCTCGAGGGAGTCGGTCGACACGGTGACGCCGAGCGCGGCCGGCATCGCCCGCAGCGCCGAGACCGCGCCCGCGAGGTCGCCCTGGTGCAGGTACGCCCTGGCCAGGTTCGTGTAGGCCGAGCGGAAGCCCGGCCGCGCCTCCACCGCCCGGGAGAGGACGTCAATGGACTCGGAGACCTTCCCGTCCAGGTCCAGGATGAACCCGAGCGCGTTGAGCCGGATGAGCGAGCTCGGGTCGAGCGCCACGGCGCGCCGGGCGCTCCGCACCGCCTCCGGCACGCGGCCCTCGCCGGCGAGCATCTCCGCGTACTGCTGGTGGGCCTCCACGTCGTCCGGATCGATCGCCAGCGCCTTCAGGTAGTGCGACTCGGCCTCCCTCCACTGCCACCGGTCGCGGAAGGCGTTCCCGAGCGCGACCTCCGCCGCGGCGTTCTGCGGATCGAGGGACAGCGCCCGGCGGGCCGCGACTCCGGCCGAGTCGAGCGCCGCCGCCCACGTGGCCGAATCGACGTCCTTCCAGTCGGGCTTCGCGTAGTAGGGGACCAGGGAGTAGGCCTGGGCGAGCCCGGCCCATGCCGGAGCCCACGCCGGGTCGCGCTCGGTCGCCTGCCGGAACAGGCTCACGGCAGCCCGGACGCCGGTCCCCCGGGCCCGCATCCGCTCCCGGCCGGTGAGGTACAGGTCGTAGGCCTTCTGGTCGGTCGTGGGCCGCACGAGCGACGAGTCGGCGGCCAGGCCGAGCGAGACCTTGAGCTGGCCCGCCACGGCCTCGGCGATGTCGGTCTGGATGCGGAAGACGTCGTCCAGGGTGCGGTCGTAGGCGTTCGACCACAGCTGGAAATCGCTCGAGTCGTCCACGAGCTGCGCCGTGATGCGGAGGCGGTCGCCCTGCTTGCGCACGCTTCCCGCGACCAGGTAGCGCACGCCGAGCTCCTTCCCGATCTGGCGCATGTTCTCGTCCTTGCCCTTGAAGGCGAAGGACGAGGTCCGGCCCGCGACCCTGAGCTGCCGGATCCGCGCCAGCGCATTCAGCAGCTCCTCGGTCATCCCGTCGGCGAAGTAGCCCTGGTCGTGCTTCGGGCTCAAATCGGCGAAGGGGAGGACGGCGACGGAGGGACGGGAGTCCCTGGAGAGGTCGGCGTAGGCGCGCTTGAGGACGGCGGCGCCGGCGCCTCCGACGCCGGCCATCGCGACCCGCGGCGTGCCCGGCGCGGCCCCCTCTGGACCGGAGGGCTCCTCGGCGGACGATCGCCGCCCCACCCACCAGGCGCCGACCACGAGCGCCGCGACGCCTACGAGCGCCAGGAGGCCGGACGGCCACCGGTGCCGCGCGGGCCGGGCGACGATCGCGTCCAGCTCGGCGGCGGTGACCGGGTCCGTCCGCTTCACGCCCTCCGGGGTGATCTCCAGGGCCCAGGCCAGCACCACGGCGATCGGGAAGCCGACGATGACCAGGTAGGTCGTGACCCGGAGCACGACGGGGGGGAGCCCCATGCCGCCGGCCAGCAGGCTGGCCACCTGGAGGACCGCGAACCCGGTCGCCCCGTACACGGTGGCGACCTTGAACACGTGCCGCCGCTTGAGCTCGGCGAAGAAGCGCTGGAGCGTAGACGGGGAGGGCATGCCCCAAGATCCGGGGCAGGGCGAGGGCCGGCAAGGAGATGGAGGTCGAGCGCCGTCGGCCCGCCGCCGCGCGAAGGTCCGGGAAACTACGCCGCGCCGGTCGCTCGGGGTGAGCAGCCGGCGCGGCGCTTTGCGGGATTCAGAAAAAGCCCGTGGTGGGCCCCGCCGTCAGGCTCCGACCGTCTCGGCCATGCCCACGCCCTCGGCGATCCGGTCGCCGACGTCCTGGTCGACCTTCCGCCAGTACTCGAGGGCCCGCTCCAGGACCGGCTTCGACACGCCGGCCGACAGGTGCCCGACCACGTTGGACACCAGGCGCTCGCGCGCCGCGTCGTCCATCACCTCGCGGACGAGCGTGCCCGGCTGGACGAAGTCGTCGTCGTCCTCGCGCGGCGTGTAGGCGGCGTGGATGAACTCGCCGCTGGCCGCCCACTTCTCCATGTAGGGGTGCTTCTCCGGGTCGGCCGCCGGGCCGCCCTTGGAGTTGGGCGCGTACACGGGGTCCGAGACGTTCACCGTCCGCATCGCCCCGTCCTTCGAGTAGCTGTGGACCGGGCACCTGGGGCGGTTCACGGGGACCTGCTTGTAGTTGACGCCCATCCGCGCCCGGTGGGCGTCGGCGTACGCGAACACGCGGGCCAGGAGCATCTTGTCCGGGCTCACCCCGATGCCCGGGACCAGGTTGTTGGGCTCGAAGGCCGCCTGCTCGATCTCGGTGTGGAAGTCGGTCGGGTTCCGGTCCAGCGTGAGCCGGCCGACCTCGTGAAGCGGGTAGTCCGCGTGCGGCCACACCTTGGTGAGGTCGAAGGGGTTGAACCGGTAGGTCTTCGCCTCCTCGAAGGGCATGATCTGCACCTTGAGCGTCCAGCTCGGATGGTCTCCGCGCGCGATGGCCTCGAACAGGTCGCGGCGGTGGTAGTCGGCGTCCTGGCCGGCGATCCGGTCGGCCTCCTCCTGGGTGAGGCACTCGATGCCCTGGTCGGTCTTGAAGTGGTACTTGACCCAGAAGCGCTCGCCCGCGGCGTTCACCCACATGTAGGTGTGGCTGGAGTAGCCGTTCATGTGGCGCCACGTCTTCGGGATGCCGCGGTCGCCCATGAGCCAGGTCACCTGGTGGGCGGACTCCGGTGACAGGGTCCAGAAGTCCCACTGCATGTCGTGGTCGCGGAGCCCGTTGTCGGCCCGCCGCTTCTGCGAGCGGATGAAGTGCTGGAACTTCATCGGGTCGCGGATGAAGAACACCGGCGTGTCGTTGCCGACCATGTCGTAGTTGCCCTCGGTCGTGTAGAACTTGAGGGCGAAGCCCCGCGGGTCCCGCCACGTGTCCGGGCTCCCCCGCTCGCCGGCCACGGTGGAGAAGCGGATCAGCGTGTCGGTCTTCGTGCCCGGCTGGAACACGGCCGCCTTGGTGTAGGCGCTCACGTCCTGGGTCACCTGGAAGTGCCCGAACGCGCCCGAGCCCTTGGCGTGCGGCTGGCGCTCCGGGATCCGCTCCCGGTTGAAGTTGGCCATCTGCTCGATCAGGTAGTGATCGTGCAGCAGGATCGGACCGTCGGGACCCACGGTGAGGGAGTATTCGTCGCTGGGAACCGGGGCTCCGGAGTCGGTCGTGGTCGGGTTTCTCTCGTCCTTCGCCATCGTCTCTTCCTCTCTGGTTGGTCGGTTCTTGTTCGGGCCTCGAGGTCGCATCAGTCGCGGTTAGAGCTCGTCCCTCGTGCGGTCAGGAGCTCGCGGAAGCTTCCGGGGACTCGGCCGCGGTCTCCTGGCAGTCGGGGCAGAGGCCCCAGAAGGTGATCTCCGCTTCATCGAGCACGTATCCGCGCGTATCCGATGCCTGCATGCAGGGTGCCGCGCCGACCACGCAGTCGATGTCCTCGACGGCGCCGCACACGCGGCACACCACGTGGTGGTGGTTGTCCGCGACGCGGCCCTCGAACAGGGCGGGGCTTCCGGCCGGCTCGATCCGCCGCGCCAGCCCCTTCGAGGTGAGCGCGTCGAGCACGTCGTAGACGGCCTGCGTCGACACGGTGCCCAGCCGGCCGCGGACCTCCTCGGCCACGCGGTCGGCCGACAGGTGGCCGCGCGAGTCGCGCAGCACGCCCAGCACGGCGATGCGCTGGGCCGTCGCGCGCAGGCCCGCCTCGCGCAGGGTGGGCCGGAGATCTTCGGGGGTGTCGGCCATGAGACTAGAATAGCACGCAGAATGGAATGAATCAAGACTGAGGATCGCTGCGCCAGGTCTCGTGTCCGCCCCGGGCGCGGGAGGTCTACTCGCGGCCCCGGCCCTCCAGGAGCGACAGCACGGCCGACACGATGGCCTCCGGGTCCTGGTGGGGAATGTCGTGGCCGGAGCCCTTCGAGATGACGCGACGCCGGTTCGGCGCGGCGTCGGCCATGGCCCGGTGGCTCCGCCGCCAGGCGGCATCGATGTCCGGCTTTCCCCACCAGTCCTCGCCCGCGCTGATGATGACCATGGGAAGGTCGAGCTTCGGCTCGGAAGCGAGCAGGGCCGCCGCCAGCGAGTCCAGCGTGCGGGCCATCCTCACGATGACATGCTCCCGGTTCGTCTCCGGATGTGGAATCGCCGGAGCCGTCGACTTCACGAAATCGCCGGTCGCCTCGATGAAGCGGGGATTCATCGGGTCCACGAGCACCAGGCCGGCGACCCGCTTCGGGAACGCCGCCGCCTGGGCCAGGGCGAGCATGGCGCCGTACGAGTGCCCGACGACGATGGTGCGGGGCGGGAGCTTCAGCAGGGCCAGCGCGCGGCGGATGTCGCGGACCTCCTCTCCGGGCGTGAGCGCCATGGGCCCGAGGTCGCTCTCACCCAGCCCCGCACGATCGAAGGTGGCGATGGTGGCCTTCGTGCGCTCGGCCAGCCGCTCGGGGACCGGGCCCCAGGAGCGGAGATCGGCGGCGCCTCCCGCCTCGAACAGGACGGTGATCGGCCGCGTGCCCCGGCGCACGCGGAGGTGAAGACGGTGGCCGCCGACGTCCACGAGGGTGTCCACGGGCGCGGCGCCTCGAAAGAGGGGCGGTCCGGCGTCGGTGCCCCGGGCGGCCGTTCCAGGAGCGAGCAGGCATCCCACGGTAGCCAGGACGATGAAGCGGTGACGGGTGCGCACGGTGTTCGGCCTCGGTCGGGGTCGTGGGAGCGGTCCGTAGGCGAACAACGAGGCCGCTCGGACGGGGGTTTCGCGCCGGGGGAGGGTGCCGCGGCTCGAAGGCGAGGCTCTAGCGCAGGAACCGACTCCGGATGCTGACCGCCTGGGCGTCGTCCCAGTGCGCGTCCCCGGGGCTGGCCGGGGCGATCCGGTACAGCCAGGAGAGGCCCTTCCGGCCCACGTAGTCGTCCGGCCGGCCGTACACGGGGTCGCGAAAGGCCCGTCCGAGGTCCCGGCCCTGTCCCGGTGGCCCCGCCGGGGACCCCCGCTCCGCTCCCGCCCGCGGCGGGGACGATGGCCGCGAGCGGCGCGATCGCCAACCCGCCTCTCCTCGCCTTCACCGCTTCCTCCGCGTCAGGTCGCCTCGGGCCCGGCGACGAAGCCGAAGTGCGCGACGCCCGCCGGGGAGCGCCGGCGCCAGCCAGCCGGCTCGCTACGAGCCCTCCGGCGCGTCCCCCTTCGCCTCGATCGCCGCTTCCACCTTCTCGGCGATCTTCTCCGGACTCGACGGCACCAGGTGCCGCGTGGAGTAGACGGCCTCGCCGTCCACGCGCACCGTCATCTCCATGAGCTTGCCGCTCACGGTCCCGACGCGCGCGTCGGGGTAGGCCTCCCGGAGCCGGGCCGCCGCACGGGCGGCTATCGACTTGCGGAAGGGTCAGTGGCGGATCTGGATGTCCTTCACGTGCCGACTCCCCGGTCGGGACCGTCCGTCGCTATCTCTCCAGTTGGCGGCGGAGCTCGCGCGTCCTGGCGAGCATCCACTTCAGGTACAGGACGCGAGCTTCGAACCCCGCCATCCGTACGGCCTGGATCGCGCGCAGCTCGGGGTCCGCGCGCGGGATGCCCCAGGACGCCCCGGACCGCCCGATCGTGCGCGTTCGCGTCCAGGTCGGCGGCCAGCTGACGGACGTACTCGTTCTTCCGCCCCCCGTCCTGTCGCGCCCCGTACCAGGCGTGCAGGGCGAGCGCCACCAGGACTCCGGAGACGACGACGGCGAACTCTGCCCCGAACCAGCGCAGCCCGCGCCGCCGCGGCGCCCCGCCGGCTCGCTCAGGCCCAGCCCAGCTGCTGGAGGCTGATTGCGTCGTTCCAGATCTTGGTCATGTGACGGATCCGGTCGCCCTCGAACTCCATCACGTACACATAGTCGGCCTCGAACGAGCGGCCGGTCGGTGGCACGGGTCCGCCCTCCCCGGTGTGGGTGCCGCGGAACACGCCATAGGCCGTGACGCTGTCGCGCGCCGGATCGACGGCGAAGGCGCGCAGCTCGTAGCTCCCGTCCGGGATGGGCGTCAGCATGCCCTTCATCCACTCCGTGTAGGCCTCGAGCGTGTCGATGCCCTCCAGGGCCATCGTCTGCGACGAGAAGGTGGCGTCCGGGTGGCAGAACTCGGCGCAGCCCTCCCAGCCCTGGCCCGTCTCGCACGCGTCGAAGAAGCGCTGCGCGGCTTCGCGGATTCCTGGCATGGCTCGGCTCCTCTGGAGGGTGCGTGTGAGGACGCTCACTGCGCGGTCCGCGGCGAGCGCATCGATGGTGATCCTCGTGGAGGAACGCGCTGAAGGTTCGTGTCGATCATCGAGTCTGGTGATCGTAAAGGTCGGCGGCAACCCCGGGCCCCCTCGGGGACTCCTCGCCGGCCGCCGAGCGCCGGCGAGCATCGCCCCGCCGGCATGGGCGGATCGGGCCGGCTCCCTTACGCCGCCGGGGCCCGGAACTGGATCACGTTCCCCTCCGGGTCGAGGCCGTCCCACACTCGCCATCCCCGGAACGTCCACTCCTTGGGGGACGCGTCCATCTCGCCGCCGTGTTCGGCCGCCGCCAGGCGCACGTCTTCGATGCTGGGGACGAAGAACACGAGCTTCACGGCCGCACCCGACCGTCGCTCCGGCGGATCGGTGATCCGGATCCTCGCGGCGAGGCGTTCCGGCACCTGCCGGACGACCAGCTGGAAGCCGGGGGATTCCAGGAGCACGTGCTCGTCGTCGCGGTCCACGGCGGCCAGGTCCAGCGCCGCCGCGTAGAACGAGGCCATCCGGTCCACGTCCCTGGCGAACACTACGGCGCCCGCCCGCGAGCCAGTGGAGTCCGTCACGGGATCACGGACCCGGCCGTGCCGACAGGACCGGCCGCGAGACGTCCGAGCCCACCCTCTCGTCCAAGCACACGTACGCTCCCGGCTTCGGCTGATGGCGCCGCGTCCGGCGCGGCGGCCTGCGCAGGCCCTGCATAACGTCACGCCGCGTGACGACGTTCGCCAGACATCGCCGGTGCGGCGGTGCCCGCCGACACAGACGCTCGGGGCCATCGTCTCCATCCGCCCCCCTGCGACGGACGCCCTCCGAGCCCGCCCCTTGACATACCTCGGGCCAACATGCATTGTATTACAAGGCATAGAGCTCCTATGTATAAGTCCGGGCCGGCCCGGATTCACCGAAGCCGCGCACCGCGTGCGCGAACGCACCGCACCACGCGAGACATCATGGAGATCAACAAGGACCTGGTCGCCGCCTCCTCGACCCCGATCGTCCTCGCGATCCTGGCCGAAGGCGACAGCTACGGCTACGCCATCCTGCAGCGGGTCCAGGAGCTGTCGGGGGGACGGCTGGAGTGGACGGACGGCATGCTCTACCCGGTCCTGCACCGGCTCGAGCGACTCGGCTTCGTGAAGTCGAGGTGGGAGACGGCCGACAACGGGCGCCGCCGCAAGTACTACCGGATCACGTCGATCGGCCGCGAGCAGCTCGCCGAAGAGCACCGGCAGTGGGAGGCGGTGGACGAGACGCTGCGCGGCCTGTGGTCCGCGCTCCAGGACTCCGTCGCGCCCACCCGGCCGCCGTCGGCCGCGCCCCTGCCGCAGGGAGCCTGACCATGCTCGATCCCGGTCACCCGGCGCCCGGGCGCGCTTCGGCGCTGGAGGAGCAGATCGACCAGTGGCGAAGCTTCCTCCGCCGCCGGCAGGCCATCCACGCCGTGGACGTGGCCGAGCTGGAGGACCACCTGCGCGAGCAGGCGGCCGGCCTGGTCGAGGCGGGGTTGGCCGAGGACGAGGCGTTCCTGGTGGCCGTGAAGCGCATGGGCGCCCTGGACGATCTCTCACGCGAGTTCGCGCGCGAGCACTCCGACCGCCTGTGGAAGCAGCTCGTGGTCGTCCCCTCCGATGCTGGAGAGGCCGGCCCGGAGACGACGAAGGACGCGGTCGTCGCCCTCTGCCTGGCGGTCGCCGCGGCCCTGGCCGTCAAGGTGCCGGCGCTGTTCGGTCTCGACCTGGGCCGGGATGCGGGCTTCTACCTCCGCAACGCGAGCCTGTTCGTGCTGCCCCTTCTGGCCGGCTACTACGCCTGGAAGCGGAAGCTCGACCCCGCCACCATCCGGTGGCTGGCGGTGGCGTTCGTCCTCGCGGCCGCCTTCGCCAACGTCTACCCGTTCGAGGCCCACGTGCCCGGCTCGGCCACCCACGACCCGGGGAGCACCGAGCTCCTCACCGGCCTCCACCTGCCCATCGCGCTCCTGGTGGTCGTCGGGGTCGCCTACGCGGGCGGCCGCTGGGGCGAGGTGGCCGGGCGCATGGACTTCATCCGTTTCTCGGGCGAGCTGTTCATCTACTACGCGCTCATCGCCCTGGGCGGCGGCGTCCTCACGGGGCTCATGGCCATGACCTTCCGGGCCATCGGCGTCGACATCGAGCCCTTCTTCCAGAACTGGCTCCTTCCGTGCGGCGCCACCGGCGCCGTCATCGTGGCCTCGTGGCTGGTGGAGGCCAAACAGAGCGTGATCGAGAACATGGCGCCGGTCCTCACGCGCCTGTTCACGCCCCTGTTCGCCGCGGTGCTGGTGGTCTTCCTGGGCACGGTGCTGTGGACCGGCCGCGGCGTCCAGATCGAGCGAAACGTCCTCATCGCCTTCGACCTGCTCCTGGTCGTGGTCCTGGGCCTCCTCCTCTACTCCGTCTCGGCCCGCGACCCCCGCTCGCCCCCGGGTCTGTTCGACTGGATGCAGGTGGTGCTGCTGGTGAGCGCCCTGCTGGCGGACGCGGTCGCGTTGTGGGCCATCGCCGCGCGGATCACCGCCTTCGGGTTCACGCCGAACCGCGTGGCCGCCCTGGGCGAGAACGTGGTCCTGCTGGTCAACCTGGGCTGGTCGCTCGTGCTCTGCCTGGGCTTCCTGCGCGGACGACGCCCGTTCGCGAGCCTGGAGAAGTGGCAGACGGACTACCTGCCCGTGTACGCCGTGTGGGCGGCGGTCGTGGTGATCGGCTTCCCGCCGCTGTTCGGGTACGTGTGATGAGGCGGCACCTGCTCAGGGGCACCGCGCTGCTCACCGCGGTCGTGGCCCTCGCGTTCCTGCTCTTCTTCCAGTTCACGGTCCACGACCCGGTGCTCGCGCCCATCCTGCCCTTCTACCAGGATCCCTTCGACGCTGTCACCACCTTCGGCGTCATCGCCGCTGGGCTTCTCTCCCTGCTGTCGGTGGTGCGGGCGCGGCGGACGACCTACACGTACCGACAGAGCGTGCTGCTGGCCCGCACGCAGGTGGCGGTGGCCGGCGCCGTCTTCGTGACCCTGGGATCCGACGGCGTCGCCATGCTTCGCTACCTCCCCCGGTGGATGGGCCGTCCGGGAGACCTCGAGCTCGTCGGGCTCGTGAGCGGCCTGTTCGGGCTCGCGCTCCTGCTGTGGCTCGCCGTCCGTCTCGCCGTCCGCGATCTGTCGCTCGGCGTCCGGTCGTGGCGGAAGCCGGCAGCCGTCTCGGCGGCGGGGGCGGCCGCCCTGGCGCTGTTCCCAGAGTCCCTGACCCGAAGCGTGGCCGGCACGGTCGCCGCGGTGGCGACGGGCATGCTCGCGCTGTTCGCACCGCTGTCCACGCTCCCCGGGGCGTTCCTGCCGTTCGACGAGGCCCGGCGTCCCGAGACGGACGGGTCGCCGGACCCGCGCCGACGAGGGCGGAGGAGGTGGGCGGCGGCCGCGCTGGTCGGCGTGGCGACCGGGATCGCGCTCCTGGTCGGCGAGTGGAGCGGCGAGGGTCTCCCGGCGCCCGGCCTCAGGGTGCTGATCGCCTCGCTCTTCGTGGGCGCGGCCACGGTCGGACTGCTCGCGGCCTATTGGTTCCTTCGAGGGCCCCTGGGACTCGACCCGCGACTCGGATCCGAACGAGGGTCCTGAATGAGCCCGCGGACGATCACCCGCCAGCCGACAGCCTACGTCCCCGTGGCCATGTCCGTGGCCGCGCTGGTGGTCTGTCTGGTCCGCATCGCCGTCGTCGGCGCCGCTCCCGCGCCCGATGAGGGCACGGCCGCCCACCTGTGGCAGCTCCTCATGGCGCTCCAGCTCCCGGTCATCGCCGTCTTTGCCATCCGCTGGCTGCCGCGAGCTCCGAGAGGAGCGCTGCTCGTGCTGGCCCTCCAGGTGGGCGCCGCCCTGGCGGCCATGGCGCCGGTCTACCTCCTGCACTGGTGAGACTCGCGCGTCACGGCTCCCTTGCCGCGGCTGCGCTGCCGGCCAGGCGTGAGGCCCCTGGGGGCGACGCGCTCTTGCGCGGATCTCCATGCGAAAGGACGGACCCATGATCGCTGGTTCCAGTGGCTGGCGTAGTGACACCGGACCGATGGCACTGGCCGTCGCGCTGGGTCTAGGCATCGGATGGCTCGACCTCCATACCACCGAGGTCGTCGTGACGGCGTCGGCGTTGCTGCTGGCCGGCCTGGCTCTCGGCTACCTGCGGCCGAGGGCGGCCTGGCGCTGGGCCGTGCCCCTCGCGCTGGGCCTGCCCGCCATGGCGATCGTCGGCCATCTCTTCCATCTGCCGACTCCCGAGCCGATCCGCGTGGATCCGCTCATCGTCCTGGTCGCCTGGGCGTTCGCATCGGTGGGCTGCTACGCCGGCGCCACGGTCCGCCGGGTCGCCGGGCCGCGCCCGACCTCGGGATGAGCGAACGGACATCGACGAGGATCGCGCGCCGCGGGGACGGGTCGTAGTCGGCGCTGACCGGGCTGCCCCTCACGTCCCTCCGTGTAGCGACGCCAGCAGCGAGTCTCCGTCCGCCTTCAGGTAGTCCATGGTCTCGAGCACCATGGTGATGTCCGCGTGCAGCTGGCGGAGCTCCGGGACCATGTCCCGGTTCACCTCCAGCTCCCGTGCGAGCCGGGTCCGGTCGCCGGTCGAGAGCGGCGGATCGTCCCTCAGCAGCCGGTAGGGCAGGGTCCCCGTGAGCCGGGCGATCTGGTCGTACATCGGGGGCATCCGGTCGATGAAGGCCCGCACCTCGTCCAGGGCGCCGTAGTAGGTGAGCAGGCGCCGGCGAAGGACCGGATCCCCCAGGAGGCCGAGCTGGCCGGAGGCGATGAGCTCGCGGTAGGTCGCATCCGAGCCGAGCTGACCGGGCCCGAATCCGACCACCGAGCTCAGGAGGAAGAGGCGCGCCAGGGAATCGGTCGAGGCGGGGGAACGGCCGTCCTCCAGGTAGCCGACCAGCCGGGCGGACGCGTCCTGAGCCTTCTCGAGCCGGCCGCGCTGTCTCGCCTGGTGCGCCAGCCCGTCCCGGACCTCGGCGGCCAGGCGGGTCTCGTAGCCCCTGGCCGTCTCCCGGTCGTGCCGGGCGTCGCGCCAGTTGTTGGCCGCGAGGGCGACCAGGACGCCCACCACGATGAGCGCGAACTCGCCGGCCACGCGGCCGACCGAGAGCTTCTCGCTCATCTCACCGCCCCGACCGAGTACGGTCCGGCGAGCCCGGGGAGGACGGAGCCTCCGGCTTCCCGGTCTCCACGTACCGCTTGAGGCGGCTCATCTGACCCGCGAGCACGGACTTCACGGCCGGCGCCACGCCCTCGAAGCCGCCCTCCAGGAAGCCGCCGACGGCGTACGTGAGCTCGAGGCGAGTGCCGCCGTCCGCCTCGGCCAGCGTCCAGGTCAGCGTCCCCACCAGGGCCGAGCCCTGCAGCGGCCCCAGGGCCCCCGAGAGGCGGAGCACCCGGGGCGGGTCGACGTACACGACGCGCAGATGCTCGACCCCGCCGCCGCCCGCGAGCTCCTCGCACAGGCAGCCCCCCGGCCGGTCGTCCAGGGAGAGGTTCCGGGCGTCGCCGGAGAAGGTGTGCTCGGGGTTCCACCACTCGCCGATCTCCGCCACCAGGGCGTCGTACACGCGCGCGAGCGCAGCATCGATCCGCGTCTCGTGGCGGACGACGAACCCGTTCGGGGGGACCTGCGCGGCGGCCGGCGCGGCGCGGACGGCCAGCAGGAGGGGGAGCGCGATGGTGACGGCGTGGGCGAGCGTCTTCATCCGTGGATCCTCCGTCGGGAGTGCCTTGCGGTCCGGGAAACCTCGTGCCCCGAACGTCACCGTCTTCTCGCCACCACGTGAAAGATTTGCCAGTGCTTGGGATTTCGCCGATCCGGCGGGTCGTCCTTCTCCTCCACCCTGAGCATCTCGATCTCGAAGCCCTCCAGCAGGCCCATGACTTCCTGGCGGGAGTGGTGTGATCGGCCCGGGAGAGAGGCCCACGTGTCGCGATCTCCGAAGAACTGGCCCGCGAAGCGCCCGCCCGGCCGAAGGGCCGCCACGATCCGGCTCCACAGGGCGGGGAAGTCCGCCGGGCAGCAGAACGGGAGCGCGAAGCTCGCGTTCACCAGGTCGCAGTCGGACACCCGCATGTCCGCGAAGTCGACCTCCTCCGTGGTGAGCCGCGGCCTCTGCTCCTCGGGCACCCGGGGCCACAGGAGCCCGAAGGCCTGCGGCTCCGCATCGGTGGCCACCACCCGCCAGCCGCGCCCGAGCATCTCCAGCGTGTCCCGCCCCTCGCCGGCGGCGATGTCGACCCCGAGCCCGCCGGTGAACCCCTCCCGCTCGAACGCGTCCAGCGCCGCGATCAGTGTCTCCCTGGCGTCCTTCCCCAGGACCGACGCGAAGTAGCCGGGCCAGTCCTCCGCCTCGGAATAGTCCTGGGACATCATCGGTGGCAGCTCGGGCTCGTTCGACGGGCTCACTTCGTCTCGCATGGACCTTCCTCGAGTAGCAGACGCGTCGCGCCGTCACCGACGCGGGCGCGTGGACGCGGTTTCAGGCCGCCTTCAACCTGGCACCGTGGATCAGCCAGAACACCCAGGTGGCGGCCGTGATGCCGACCGCGACGTGGGGCAGCCACAGCGCCATGACCGCCAGGAGCGAGTAGAGGACGAGGGCCCCGAATCCGTACCGACCGTTCATGCGCAGGGTCGCCGCGGTCCGATCGTTCGTGGCCAGGCCCTTCGCCACCGCCGTTCTGCACACCAGGACCCAGGCTGCGCCCTGGGCCGCCAGCACCGCGTTGTACACGGCGACCGCGGGCGTGGCGTTGCTGGAGGAGACGTATTCGCCCAGGAGCGTGGTGGGGAAGGGAACGAACGCCACCGTGAGCAGCAGGAATCCGTTGGCGTAGACGAACCACGGAGAGGATTCGTCGATCAGCTTCAGCGTGGCGTGATGGTTCATCCACGTGATGAAGATGACCGTGAAGCTCAGGATGAAGGCGAGGAGGGCGGGTCCGAGGCGCAGGAGCTCGAGCCACAGGGTGGCCGCGCTGTCGACGCGCTGTGCCGCGGGTACCCGGAGGTCGACGACCAGGAGGGTCGCCGCAATGGCGAACACGCCATCGCAGAACGCCTCCAGGCGGGCGTTGGGGTGGCCAGGAGCCATGGCAAGGTCCGCTGTCTGGGTGAGGACGCCCTTCGCCGGTGTTCAAAGCGCCATGATAGCGGGTGGGTTCCGATTCCGCTCGGGGTGGGCTCCCGGCTCAGGTCCCGCGTCCTCGCAGCGTCAGGAGCCAGCGGGCTTCGCGATCCAGGTCCTCCACGGACTCGTAGCCCATCGTGCGGATGGGCTTCCCCTCCAGGAGCACCCGCGTGCCGTGGTTCAGCCAGGCCTCCGGGGCCGCCTCGACCCGGTCTTCGAGCACCAGCTTCAGGTTGCCCATGGCCTGGTACAGCATGCGCTCCTCCAGGCACGAGAAGTCGAAGTGGGAGGCGTCGATGCGCAGGCGCCGGGCGGGGCCCTCGTAGTGCAGGTCCAGGTAGAAGGCGAGCCGCTTCTCCTCGCGCGTCTTCCGCACCTTCCGCTTCCGCCCGCCGATCTTGATGGGCAGGCCGGTGGTCATCATGATGGCCGCGCTGGCGGCCTTCTGGGCCCCCGTGGGACCCGTCTGTTCGGTCCTTCTGGTCGTCGTGGTGACCGTGAGCCCGGCCGCCGCGATGAGGACCGGAGGATCCGCCGGGAGCGCGCCGATTGTCGTGGCCGGTTCGGCGGCGGGGAGGTCGGCCAGGGCGGCGGCGGGGCCGAAGGCGCACTTCACGCCCGACGCCGTCAGGGCCTCCGCCAGCGACCGGGCCTCGCTCTCCGCCAGGTCTTCGGCCACGATCCCCCAGGCCCTCTTCGCGGCGAGCACCTGGTCCTGGACTGGCGTAGAGCGGGCCTCCGCAAGGGCCCGGGCGAGCGCCATCGGGTCGCGCGACTCGCGGTCGAGCCGGATCAGGGCGAAACGGTCCGCGCCATTCATGTCATGCCCGCGTCTCGGACTCCACGGTCTCGGGCCGCCGGGCGTGTCGCGCGCCGTCCTCGATCCCCGCGCACCCGCGACGGATCAGGCGGCCTCTCCACCCCCAACCTCCGGCTCGCCGCCGGGTCCGTCAACGCCCGCAGCCCCGGCACCGAATCCCGGGCGTGCGGCGTATCTTGGTACATGCGGCTGAAGGCTGGTCCGGCAGCCTGCCGTCGGACCGTGCGCCCCACGTCCCTATCCCGGAGTGACGAGTCATGGACATGGCCCAGCTCACCCTCGTCGTGGCGACGCTTCTCTGTGCCCTGACTGCCGGCTTCCTGTTCGCTTTCGCGGTGGTCGTCATGCCGGGCATTCGCGCGCTGCCGGACGCCGACTTCCTGCGATCGTTCCAGGTCATGGATCGCGTCATCCAGGAGAACGAGCCCCTGTTCGTGCTTGTGTGGGTCGGATCGGTCGTGGCGATCGCGGCCTCGGTGGTGGTCGCCCTGGGAACGCTGGAGGGAGGCGATCGTCTCCTGGTCATCCTCGCGGCGGCCGTCTACCTGGCGGGCGTGCAGGCGCCGACGTTCCTGGTCAACGTGCCGCTGAACAACGGGCTGAAGGCGCTGGAGGTCGACACGCTCGACGAGGCTGACCTGCGCGCCGCTCGCGCCGCGTTCGAGGCGCGCTGGAACCGTTGGAACCGGATCCGGACCGGGCTCGCTTGCCTGACCACGCTGACGCTGTTGGTGGTGCTTCAGCGTCTCTGACGCTGCGCGGCCGAACTCCGTCTGCGCATCGCGGGACGCGCCCGCAGAGCAGGCACCGAGTCCAGGGAGAAGGTGACGACCCGGCCCACCCCCGTCTCGGGGTCCCGGGTCACGCCGACCACTGCGCGGCGACTGAAGAAGGGGGGCGGATCCGAGGCCAGGGGCGCCCGGAGCCGGACGGAGGCGAGGCGCGCGCCCGCCGAGTCGAACACGTCGTAGGACCTGGACTCTCCGGCGCCCTCGGCCGGCCAGCGGTCCACCCAGATCAGGCCGCTGGTAGCCACGCGCACGGAGAGGACGGATGGGAGGACGTCGAGAAGGCGACGGTCGGCGACGTCGGCTCCCAGGTTCATCACGTCCTTCAGGGGAACGGGCAGCGAGTCGATGCGTGCGTTGAGCGCCTCGAGGCTGTCGCCGCGCTCGTCCGGCGGGATCGGGCGCGGCTTCCCGCCTCCGAGCGCCAGGATCCGCAGCGTGTCGCCCCGGGGGCCGGTCTCCAGCAGCGTGTCGCTCGTTCCATCGCTACTCAGCACCGTCCCGCGATCGGTGACGTCCCAGCTGGGGGTGGCCGCGAACGGGACGTGGCTCAGCCCCTTCAGCATCCGGCCGGAGTGGGCCCCCACCCGGTAGTAGGCCACGTTCCGCGTCCGCATCTCCACGAGCGGGGGGACCTCGAGCGTGTCCCCGGTCGGATGGCCGCCGCGCATGGCCAGGTAGAAGAAGCGGGGCGGCTTCCCGGGAGGAGTGGAGCCGCCCGGGTAGTAGGTAGTAGGTACCGTCGTCCGCAACGTGGCTCCGGTCGTACGTCAGGTCGCCGTATCCCGGGGCTCTCCAGGAGCGCGCCAGGGAGTCTGCCAGTCCGGTGCGTCCGGAGCGCGCGAACGCCGTCACCCCCCTGTCGTCGCGCACGTACAGGGCGCCGCCCGGGCCGAACGCCAGGTCGGCCGGCCAGCCCGTGATCTCTCCGGGGCCCCGTCCCTCCCGCGCGATCCGCTCCAGAAACTGCCCCCGCGGGGAGTAGGCCCGGACCGTGGCCCCGATCCGGTCCCCCACGTACACGTTCCCCGCCTCGTCCACCGCCACCGAGCGGATGTCCCCGAACAGGTAGTCCGAATCGCCTTCCGCGCGGCCGATGACCACCACCGGATCGAGGGCCACGGGCGGGGCGGCGTGGCCCTCCCTCTTCGCCGGGTGTCCCTCGGGCCCGCACGCCGCCGGCAGCAGCGCGAGGGCGGCCATCGCCACGAGCGGGGCGATCCCGGCGGCGGCGGTCTCCGGTCTCACGTCGCGCCCGCCAGGACTTTCCGGAGCTTCTTCGCCGCCGCGGTCATGTGAGTCGCGTACCACGCCTCCCGCTGAGCCATCACGTTCCGGACGTCCCCGATCTGCGCCTCGAAATCCGGGATGCGGCGCAGCCGCGCCACGATCGCGGCCAGCTGGCTCGCCGTCACGACCACGGCGTCGGCATCCGCCGCCCCGCCCCGCGCTGCGTCCATGGCCTTCCAGAGACGCGGGAGCAGGTCCGGGCCGAGCACGCTCGCCGGATCGCGCCAGTACCCTCTCGCCAGGATCTGCCGGAAGAGCGCCTCGCGGTCGGCGTACACGTCGGCCTGTCGATAGTAGGCTCCGACGGCCTCGCGGTCGCCGACCGGCAGCAGGCTGAGGCTGCCCGTGCTCACCAGGTCGTCGTACGTGTCGCGAGACACGGCGGGGGGCGGCATCCAGCTCGCCCTGAGCACCGCCTCGACGAAGCCGCCGGCGTCGCGCGGCGAAACCTCGCGTCCACGGTACGCGGCCAGCACCTGCACCGCCGCCGAGTCGATGGCGGCCGCCTCCCCGGCGGCCCGCCCGTACTGCTGGATGTCGGACGCCACATCCTGCTCCAGGCGCGCCTCGTACGCTCGCGCCTGCGCATGGTCCCTCACGGTGTCCCGCCAGTTGTTGGCGAACAGGGCGAGCAGGACACCCACGATGATCGTGAGGAGCTCGGCCAGGGTCTTCGGCCAGCTGATGCGTGACTCGCTCACGGGGCCTCGTCCACGTCGGGGTCAGCGGGCCACGGTCCGCAGCCGGGCGATCGCCGTGTCGGCCGCCTCGAGCGCTCGCCCCAGGTTGCCCACCTGGTCCTCGAAGAAGCGCGAGCGGCACATCTCCCCGTACTCGCTCATGAGCGCGGGATCGCGGGAGAGGAGCGGGGGATTGGTGCGGATGAAGGCGTCGATGCGAGCCTGGGAGAACGACTTTCGGTTGGCCTGGACGATCTGGTTGGCCCGGCTGTTGTACTGGAAGCCGAAGATCCTGGCGTGCACCTCGCGTGTTCGGGCGTAGATCGGCTCGTCGGCCGTGGCCTGTCGGGCGACCGCGGCGGCCGCCGCATAGTAGCGCACCACGTACCGGCCCACCCGGGGATAGTCGAACAGCCGCAGGTCACCCGAGGAGGTCATGGCCCGGAAGGTGGCATCGTCGGGCGCGATCTCGGCGATGTAGCCGCACCAGAGTCCGTACCAGTACATCTTCCCGGTCGAGGCGTCGCGGCCGCCCTGCTTCGAGATGAGCGACAGGAACATGTCGACGTTGTCGCGTGCCGTCCGCATACCGTCGAAGCGGGACCGGAGGTAGGCCGTGTCGCTCTCGAGGTCGGCGATCATGTTGGCGGCGTAGGTCCTCGCGCGGCTACGGTCCGCGAGGTGCTCCCGGTAGCTGTTGGCCGCGAAGCTCAGGCTCACCGAGAAGAAGATCAGCAGGAACTCGAACACCCACACCGTCCACGGGCGGGCCCGGTGCTCTTCAGAGCGGTCGGTCACGGTCTCTTCGCCGTTCGGTTGGAGCTCTGTGGCCATCCTCGGCTTCCTCCAGGCGGCGCGTCGCGAGGGCGGTTCGCTTCACCGTGATGCTCACACGCGGCGTCTGACGGGCCGCCCCGGGCTTCCTGGGGACCGCCTCGGCCCGGGTGACGACGCCGCTCGCGATGAGACCCGGTCCGCCTTCGTTCTCGCTCGCGTACGTCACGTCGGAACGCTCCCTGACGGCTCAGCCCGGTCTACGGGCTGGCCTCTGCGCCGTGGGCCGCCGATCCGATCTCCCTGACGAGGCCGAGGATGCGCCGTTGCAGCAGGACGATGTTCGATATCCGCGAGGCCGCCAACCTCATCGCGCTGATGACGTCGAGGTTCCCGACCGCGGCCTCGGGCCACCGGGTACCTCGGACCGTGCTCTCATCAACCGCCTGGTTGGCCGTGTCGAACGCGCGCCTCCACTCGGTGGCGAGGTCGTCCATCCAGCCCTGGTAGAGCTCGATCTTCGACAGGTCTTCGATGAGCCTCGCGCGCACCTCGGGATTCTGGATGAGCCGGACCCCGCCCCCATCGACGAGGAACCGCAGGGTGCCGAGCGGGACCGGGGCGATCCGTACTCCGACGTCAGACAGCGCCGAGAGGCGATCGTACCGCGCGGAATCGTGAGCCAGGAGCCCGTCGTGGATCTCGGTGAACAGGGCCACGTTCGCGCTGTCGTACCGAATGGCGCTGTCGAGCACGAGGGCGGCCTGGTCCATGTCCTGTGCGAGCGTCTGGAGGTCGGCGCGCAGGCGCTCGTGATCCTGGTGCGCGGCCCACCACGAGTTGACGCCGAGCGCGATGAACACGCCCACGAAGACCACGGCGAGCTCCGCCGCGACCCCCTTCGCCGTCCCGCGCTCTCCCGGTCCGACCATCGCTTGCTCCTCCTCTGCGCGCGGCCTACCGTGCGGCTAGCGCCGCCGTGGCGCTCTCAGCTCCCGTCCCTCCGCACCCGCAGGAGCGTGCCCATGCTCGCCGCCATCCTGAGCTCCCTTCTCGTCGCCGGTCCCGTCCTCGCTTCCGGCCCGCCGGCCCGTCCGCCCCAGCTCGAGGCGCTGGACGCGCAGTCGGGCCACTGGGTCTACCACGGCACCATCACGCCGGCCCGGGCGGGCGGCAAGCCCTCCAGCTTCACCTGGGACGAGCACTGCGGCTGGTCCGCCAACCGGCTGTTCCTCACCTGCAGCTTCGACAACGACTACGCCGGCCGCACGGTCCGCTCGCTGGTGGTGGACACCTGGAACAGCCAGGACAGCACGTACTGGCACTACGAGATGTACGCGGTGGGCGCCGGCGGCGCGAAGCCCTTCGCCTCGAAGATGACCATCCAGGGCGACACGTGGACCGAGCTGGGCGAGAATGACGAGCACGGCGAGAAGAGCTACGACCGCATCACGTACGTGTACGCGTCGCCGACCCGGGTGAAGGTGAAGGTCGAGGTCTCACCCGACCGAGAGCACTGGAGGACGACGCTGGAAGCGACCGGCGTGAAGCAGGGCGGCTAGGGCCTCCGAGAGCGTGACGGCCGTGCTTCCCGATGCGCCCCACGCGCCCGCGACCGGCGCGAAGACGGCCGGGTGCGCCTCCACGAGCTCGGTCTGCTCCTCCGGAGACAACCTCACCACGGCGTGCTCGCCGTCCGGATAGCCCACGGTCGCGAAGATCCTGCCTCCCACCCAAAAGTCCGGGTGACCCTGATGGGCCCGCTCGATCACCTCGGGGAAGGCCAGCGCGGTTGTTCGGAATTCGTCCGCGGTCATGTCCGGGGCTCCGCGTCTCGGGCCGGTGGGTACGCCGACCCTGCCACCTCGTCGCACGGGCGTCGCTGACGCCAAGGAACGGTCGCTCGCTCCACGCGGGGGGATCGTCCTGGATCTTGCGCCCGGCGATTTCTCGAGCAGGCGCTCCAGGAAACGCTGTCGCTCGTCCAGGTCCGCGAGGCGTCTCCCGAAGCTCTCCACCTGGTCGACGAGCGCGGTGAACTCTTCGCGCGTCGGGAGCTCGGTCGCGCGGGTCGTCGCCACGGACTCGTAGCGGTTCATGAGCCAGCGGGCGCCGAGCGCGATCGGAACGCCGAAGATGACGAGGATCGCCAGCAACCGCAGCAGCTGAAAGAGGACCATCTCCAGGCCCATGGCTCTCCCTCCGATCTCGTCATCCCGCTCCGGGCGCCCCCTCAGCGCTTCAGGACCCCGTCCGCGGCCGTGACGTCGGACTTCAGCCGCGAGACGCCCGCGGTCGCGTCGTGGATGTAGCCGTCGGCCACCTGCACCATGGCGGGCGTGGGAGGCACCAGGGCCAGGCTCACCTGGCTGGCGATCGAGGTCAGCCAGGAGCGCAGCCGGCCGGGGTAGACCAGCGCGCCCTCTCCCGACTGGATCTTGAGGTCCACCAGGCCGTCGATGTCGTGGCTCAGGCGGTCCAGCGCGGGCTGCGCCTGGCTGGCGGGCAGGCTCTTGTCGGCGATCGCCTGCTGGAGCGAGTCACGCGCGGCGATGGCCTGGTTGAGGTTGGCGTCGAGCTCGTTCACCGCGTCGTGGATCCGCAGGAGCAGGTCGAAGCGCTGCTGCAGCTCCGCCTGGGTCGTCTTCAGGTTCGGATCCAGCTTGACCTCGAAGGACTGCTCCTGCGTGCTGTCGCCGTAGGTCAGGGTCACGTGGTAGGTGCCCGGCACCACCTCCGGGCCCACGGGCTCGGCGGCCGAGAAGAAGGAGTTGTAGATGCCCTTCACGTCCGTCGCGTCCGGGTACCTGAGATTCCACTGGAAGTGGTTCATGCCGGGCTCGATGGCCGTCGCCCTCTCCTCCCGCTGCTTCCGCGCCTCCGCGGGGTTGTCCGAAGGCGGCGTCGGCTTCCCCTTCTTCTTCAGGTGGAGCGTGTAGCTCCGAATCGACTTGCCGCCCTCGGTGGTGAAGCTGAGCTTCACCGGCACGCTGCCGTCGTAGTCGGCCGGCACGTGGAAGAACACCGCAATGCCGGGGGCCAGGCGTCCACCCCCCCGGCCGAAGCCGCGGCCGCCGCCCGAGACCAGCCAGCCCTGCTGCGGCTTGAACAGGTAGGCCGACTGGCTCGCCACCCTGGCGGCCCCCACCTGCTCCAGGAGCTGCAGGTGGTCGAGCACGTAGAAGCCGCGCCCGAACGTGGCCAGCACGACGGCATGCTGATCGGGCTGGATCTCCACGTCGCTCACACGTACCGGCGGCAGATCGAGGGTCAGCGGCTGCCAGTGCCGACCCCCGTCCAGGCTGAAGTACGCCGTCCTGCTGGTACCCGCGAACAGCAGGCTGGACCGGTCCGGGTCCTCCCGCACGCTCTCGACGTACTGGCCGTCCGGCAGGCCGGTGGTGATCTGCGTCCAGTGCTTTCCGTAGTCGGCGGTCTTGTACACGTACGGGTGGAAGTCATCCCAGTCGTACCGGCTCGCCGACAGGTAGGCGGTGCCCCGGTCGGTGTGCGAGGGCTCGATGCAGGTGATCGTGGACCACGTGGGCAGCGACGGAGGCCGGACCTCGCTCCAGTGCCCGCCCGCATCGGTGGTCACGTGCACCAGGCCGTCATCCGAGCCCGTCCAGATCACGCTGTCCGACAGGGGCGAGAGGGCGATCGAGGAGATCGTGCCGAACATCTCCTCGCCGGTCACGTCCGCGCTGATCGGGCCGCCCGGCCGACCCATCTTGGTCGTGTCGTGTCGCGTCAGGTCCGGGCTGATGACCTTCCAGTGGACGCCCTCGTCGTGCGTCTCGAACAGGACGTTCGCGCCCATCAACAGCTCGTCGGGGTTGCCGGGGGCGAACACCACCGGATGGTGGATCCAGCCGTAGCGGTACTTCTCCCTGGCTCCCGCGAGGCCGAACTTGTAGGAAGGCCAGGGGCTCACGTTGGTGACCAGTCCCGTCCTCCGGTTCTCCCTCCACTCCTTGCTGTCGTACCCGCTGCCGTAGGTGATCCACGGCTTGCCGGGCGTCGGCACCACCCAGCTCATCTCCCCGCCCGTGACGTTCGTCCACACCCGCGAAGGCGCGGCGCTCGACGCCTCTACGGAGCCGCGATCCTGTTGCGCGCCGTAGATGTGGAACGGGAACTGGTCGTCCAGGTTGGCGTGGTAGAACTGTCCGGTGGGCTGGTTGTCCTCCGGGCTCCACGCCTTCCCGCCGTTCTGGGTCACGGTCGCGCCGCCGTCGTTACCTTCGACGAAGGTCTGCGGGTCGTTCGGGTTGATCCACAGTACGTGGTTGTCGCCGTGCGGCGGACGCAGGGGGCTCAGCGACCGGCCTCCGTCGTGCGACACGTACAGGCCGGCGTTGGGCAGGTAGATCGTGTCGGGGTCCTTGGGATCCACGAACACGGTGTTGTAGTAGAAGGCCCGCTGCGTGATGTCCATGCTGTTGTTGACCATCTTCCAGGTCTGGCCGGCATCCTCGGACCGGAACAGCCCGCCCGCCTGGCCCTTGTAGCTCGCCTGGATCAGCGCGTACACCACGTAGGGACGGCTCGGCGCCACCGCGAGGCCGACCTTTCCGAAGATGCCGCTCGGCAGGCCCGGGCGGTGCGAGATGTTGGTCCAGGTCGCCCCGCCGTCGGTCGTCTCGTAGATGCCGCTGCCCGGCCCGCCGCTCGAGAACGTCCAGTGCCTCCGGGACATCTGCCACATCGCCGCGTACAGCACGTGCGGATTGCTTGGATCGATCGCCAGGCTGATGGCGCCGGTGCTGTCGTTCACGAACAGGATCTTGTTCCAGGTCTTCCCGCCGTCGGTGGTCTTGAACACCCCACGCTCGGGGTTGGGCCCGAACAGGTGGCCCAGCGCCGCCACGTACACGACGTCGGGATCCTGGGGATCCACGACGATCTGGCTGATGATGTGCGTGTCGTCGAGCCCGATGAAGGTCCACGTCGCTCCGCCGTCGACGGACTTGTACATCCCTCCTTCGTCGGTCAGGACCGTGTTCCGGGGGCCGGAGTCGCCGGTGCCCACGTAGATGACGCTCGGGGCCGAGGGCGCGATGGCCATGGCGCCGATGTTGCTGGTCTTGAAGTCCTTGTCGGAGACGTTCTTCCAGGTGTGGCCGTAGTCGTCGGTCTTCCAGACGCCCCCGCCCGCCGTGCCCTGGAAGAAGACGTTGGGCGCGCCGGGAATGCCGGCCACCGTCGTGGCGCGCCCGCCGGTGTAGGGCCCCACGCTCCGCCATTTCAGGGCGCTCGTGAGCTTGCCGGGCGGGACCTGCGCCGCGCTCGCGGCCGGGAAGGCCAGGGGCAGAAGGGCGAGCAGTACGGCGCAGCGTGACTTGAGCATGGCCAGGCACCTCACTCTCGATGCGTTTCCGGATGCGTCGACGACCGGACCCGACATGCGAACGCTTTGCGGACGGCGCAAGCGTCGCGGGGTCCACGGTGCGGGGTCGGGGCGCGCGCGTGTGCATGAAAGTGACAGGCCAGCAATGACTTGGCCGCCACCGTGGGCGCGGTCGGAGATGGAGCGTGGATGGGTCGCGCGAAACCGCCACCGGGCTCTCGGACCAGGACGCCGGCCTCGAACCTAGAGGCGCCAAACCACCGACACCACGGCGTAGTGGAGCCAGGCGAAGGTGTGAACCCGGGTGACGTCGGCGCCGCCTTCCACCATCCGGTAGCCGGCGTGGACGGACCAGTGGGGGCTCAGGTCCCGCCCCAGCTTCAGGGCGACGTCCTCGGCCCGGCCGGGGCCGCCGGCCAGGGCATCCGCGTCCAGCCCCAGCCGCCAGCGGGGCGCGAAGCGCCACTCGCCGGCGACGTGGAGAAGTGGGACGAACCCCAGGTCGGTCTTCTGGCTGGTGGTGCCGGCCTGCTCCAGGCGAATGACCGCGTCCCGGATCTTGGCGGTGAAGCCGATCCAGGCCGTGGTCCTGGCGCCCTGGTGAAGCCGGTAGCGATAGGTGAGCCGGTACGAGTTGAAGGTGTAGGTGGCGTCGGCGGGCCGGCCGGCCGCGTACGTCGCCCCGGCGAAGCTCAGGGGCTGGGTTGGCGTACCGGTGCCCGTGAGGGTGAGGGGCGCCAGCAGGAGCCGGAGCCCGCTTCGGTCGCTGAGGTTCCAGGTCACGTAGATCCGGCCCGCCGGCCACGGCCCCGCGCCGACCAGGTCGTGGAGCGAGAAGCGGGTGGCGGTCCCATCGTTGGGGATCTCGACATTGTTGTAGCTTTGCCAGACGGGCCCGCCCTCCACCTCCACGATCCAGCCGGCTCCCGACCCGGCGGCGGGCTGCTGGGCCGCGAGGGGAGCCGACGCGATCAGGGCCACGGCAACGGAGTAGAGGAGGCGGCGGATCATGCTTCCGGAGCTCCGTAAGGGGGGGCGGAATGAGATCTCGTTCCGATCCCGAGTCTGCACGGGCTGTGCCGGAGGCGGCGCCGACCTACGCTCGCCGGACGATGTCGACCGAGATCTCCACCGCCGGCGACTGCACCGTCACACCCTTCGTCTCGGGCGCCGCCGTGCTGCGACCCGGTCACGGGTGGGTCGCGCGAAACCGACGACGGACGCCCTACGGCGCTTCGATCTCCAGGAGCTCCACCGGGGCGCCATTCTCGACGATGAAGGCGACCCGGATGCCCGGCGAGGGCGAGTTGGGTGGGATGAGGACCTCGCGTCCGGCGAGCGCCGACTCCAGGTCCGGGACCTCGAACGCGACATGGGGGACGGTCCGAACCAGCTCGGGCAGGGGGCTGTCGGCATCGAACCGCATCCACTCGATACCGAACTCGCTCGTCTCGTAGCCGGACACGTGCATGCCCAGCTCCGGCAAGTGCGTCTCGTTCTCGCGCACCGCGTCGGTCGGAATCCCGACGTGGTGATACTTCACGTGAGCATGCGACCGAAGGTGATCCTCCCGTCGCTCAACCGGAAGGCCGCCGCGACGCGGGCCCATTCGGGAAGCCCGTCCATCTGGAAACCCTGTCGGATGCGCGCCCGCACTTCCACTCCCGCGCCGAGCCGGCTCCTCACTCGACGAACCTCGGCCGGAGGGAGCGGAGACCGGGACGGACTCGTGAGCGTGCGTGGGATCACTGGTCGGATCGGCTCATGACCGTGCCGACCACGACGCCCAGACCCAATCCCAGGGCCGGGCCGAGTGAAGCGCCGAAGGCGATGTTGCCCGTGGAGCTGCCGATGATGATGCCCACGGCCGCGCCGATCAGCGCACCGAACACCGCCGCCAGGGGAATGAGCCGTCTGGATCTCTCCTGTGCCATGTCGATCTCCTCGCGAGTGAGGGTCGGAGGGGGGCTGTCGAGGCGCGCAGTGGTGCCGAACCGGCGAGTGGAGTACGGGCCGTGAACGGATTCACCTGCCCGGGCAACGCTCGCCGGCCGAGCTCGACCGTGGCCAGCGACTCTACGCCGACACCTCGCGCCGGAGCACCACGTGGGCCGCCTGGTCGGACGCCGCGAACCGAACGCAGCGGTAGCCCAGGGCCGGCAGGTCGATGCCCTCGAACAGGGGTTCGCCGCCGCCCAGGAGCACCGGCGCGACGGCGAGCTGCAGCTCGTCGATGAGACCGGCGCGAAGGTACTGCCGGATGACGTTGGGCCCGCCGCCCACGCGCACGTCCTTCCCCGCGGCGGCCTCCCGCGCTCGCTCCAGCGCCTCGTGAATGCCGCCCGTGACGAAGTGGAACGTCGTGTCGCCCTGCATCGGAAGGGATGGCCGTGGGTAGTGGGTCAGGATGAACACGGGAACGTGGTAGGGCGGCTCTTCTCCCCACCATCCCTTCCACTCCATGTCCGGCCAGGGGCCGCGAATCGGGCCGAACATGTTCCGCCCCAGGATCCATGCGCCGATGTTCTCGAACCCCCGCGCGGCGAACTCGTCGTCGACTCCCGTCGTGCCATCCTCGGCACCGGAATGAGCCCGTCGGAAGGTGCGGGTCGGAAAGAACCACTCGTGCAGCGCCGGTCCCCCGACACCGAGCGGATGGTCGAGGTCCTGGTTCGGGCCCGCTCCGTAGCCATCCAGGGACACCGAGAAGCTCCCGACGCGGACTCGTGTCATGTGTCCTCCTGCGGCTTCGGCTCCCAGAGCTCGAAGCGGTTCCCCTCCGGATCGACGGCCCAGCCGAAGCGTCCGTAGTCGTACTCTTCGACGCGGTCGTCGACCTCGGCGCCGGCCTCCCGGAGCTGTGCGAGCATCGCGTCGAGGTCGTCGACCCGGTAATTGACCATCGACGTGGAGGTGCCCGCACCAAAGTAATCCGTGTCGGTCGGAAACGCCGACCAGACCGTGGGCTCTCCCGCCGCGCTCGACTCGAAGGCGGCGTAGGTCTGGTCTTGCGGGACCGGGATCCCGAGGTGCTCGCGGTACCACTCCGCCAGGGCCTTCGGGTCCCGGGCCTTGAAGAACACGCCCCCCACTCCACGCACGCGCTCCATGGGCCTCCTCCAGCTTCTCGGGTTCGTTCGCGGCGACCTGGATTCCGGCGGTCGCCCGAGCTCGATGGGACCCGGGAGCCCGGCGAGCGTGACGTCGAGGACACCGCGAAGCGGTCGCAAACGCTCTCTCACGGCCGGGCCGAGGTCCCTTTCCCGGTGGGCGCACGACCTCGCGCGCTCCAACGACGCCACTGCACACTACCGGGTGCCCCCGGTCCTGTCATACGCCAGTCCGTGTGCCCCGCCGGTCCGGGAACGCACCGCGCCGGAGGATGTTCGCCATGGCCGTCGGCTGGCTCGTGGGTCGCTTGATCGGCCGGTACGAATGGCTGGACGTCCAGCTACGGGACTCCGCCGGGACGGGCGGCCGGCAGGGGACGACCGAACTCGACCTCGGCCTTGAGGTCCACCTGCCCTGACGCCGTGACGATCCGCGGCCGCGCCGACGCCGACCGTTCATCGACGGCCGTGCGCGACCGGTCCTCAGGATCCCGCCCGGTAGCGATAGCCCCCTACCACCTTCTCGAATCCGACGGTGTCACCCAGGGCTACCTCGAGCATCGATGATTCACCTTCCGAGCCGGCCCACGTGAGCGCCATCACTCTCGCGCCCGGCTCGTCGATCACGAAGAGGAGATCGAAGTCCTCGGGGTGGAACTCTCCTCCGTCTCCCACGCGCCATGTGCCATCCTCTGGACGGTTCTCGGCGGCGAAGTCCGCGAACGTGAGCCTGGCGGAATCCGCGAGGACCAGGCTCGCGAGCGCGCTGTCACCTCGCAGCTCGAACCGGGCGGACAGTACGGACGTGCTGCCGCCGACGATGGCGAGGCGGCGGCACGAGACCACGCGGCGCGCCCTGGCCCTGGCGATCCGTGCGCTGTCCGCGGGGTCGCAGTCCGGCTCTCGCACGCTCCGCGGGAGCTCGAGGGCGCCCAGGGGGAGCAGGGACGGCCCGATGAGGAAGCATGTCTCGTCAGGTCGGACTCTCCCCTCTGCTACCTGGAAGAGAGCACCGTGGTCGTGATCGAAGTTCCGCGCGGTGTGGCGACCATCGGAGTGCTCCGATCGCTCGCGCACGCCCACGAACCGGACCTCGACCGTCCTACCCGATGGACAGATCGCTCTCTTCACGGCCTCGGGGTGCGCCAACTCGGAGAAGGCCAACAGCCTGGTGCCCCCGCTGTCGCTGTAGGCGAAGCCGCCGTAGAACGGCTCGGGCGGGTGGTGGGCGTCGCGCGTCGGCGCGAGGGCGGCGTCCGCTGCGGCGTGTGAATCCCCGTGGAGGGGCACGACGGTCGCACCCATGAGGGCGGCCACCGTGATCGCCGCCCGGCGGAGTGTGCGATGGTGCGTCCCCATCTCTCGGGCGTCCCGGGCTTCGGCAGCCGGGCGAGCAGCGTCGGACCGCGGCCCGCCCCTTACGGCCCGATCCGCATGCGTCCCAGCAGCCATGGCCCGAGAAGGGTGGTGAGCAGGACCAGGATCCACACGCGGCCGGCGAAGACGTTGTAGTCGTGCAGGAGTTTGGCCCACGAATGACCCATCACGAAGTGGCCGAATCCGAATTCGAACGCGATCGTCGCCGCCGTCCATCCGACCCCCAGTCCCAGCAGCGCACCGGGCGCCAGCGTCGGCACGATCCACCGGATCGAGACGGCGATGGCCACCAGAAACAGCGCGACCACCACGAACGTCCCCACGAAGTGGGCCGCATCGGCCCCGACCCTGGGCGAGAGAACCGCTTCTCTGAACGCGGCGCCGGCGAACGCGAGCACCAGGAGCAGGAACCAGACGGCCAATCCACGAAGTATCATCCTGACAGTCATCCTTGATCGCGCGATGTCTCCCGAGGTCCCGGCGGGTGGCGAAGCCGGCGTCGGCTGCTGGTCGATGATCGATGCAGGCGCGCCACCTGGTTGAAGCCGCCGAGCCGGCTCAGCATCGCCGCGTGCATGCGGCCGCGCTCGTCCAGGGACAGCGCCAGGAAGCCGTGGCAAGAGCGCCGGAACAGCGCGGCCGACTCGTCGGTGGCCGTGAGCTCCGCGGTGTGGTGGACGTGGATTCCGAGCGAGCGCTCGGCCTCGGACGCCTTTGCGATGCTACTTGTGGACCCCGTAGCGAATCTCGTCGGCCGAGCCGAGCCGGAGGCACTCGCCGGAAACCGCGCCGCCGCCTATCCCACCGTGTCGTAGAAGCGCAGGGCCCAGGACAGCTGCTGGACCACGTTGGCCACACCGAAGGCCGCGTGAAACGGCTCGTTCTCGGTTCGCATCGCGACGACACAGAGGGCGATCTTGACGACTCGGACCACGATGTACTCGGGCCCCAGGCTGGCGAAGTAGGCTCCGCCTTTCAGGAGCGTGTCGCCGACGTCGATCAGCTGAAACACGATGAAGAGTCCGAAGAACCAGGCCCGGCGCGAGTAGAAGTAGTCCCTGAACCCATCGTAGCGGTCGAGCCTGGGCGGAAAGAGCATCGCACAGAGAAGGTACAGGGCGACCGCGAACAGGACGACGAACACGTAGACCGGGAAGGTCCACACCTCGAGACGCTCCAGGCGGAACTCCCACCACCACCAGAAGACCGCCGTCATGAACATGTAGAACACCCAGACGAGGTGCACCCAGTAGGGCCGGCCCGCGTCCGGGTCCTGGATGAGACGCGCCGTTCCCTGGAGGAGGTGTGCGATCGCGAGTCCCAGGATGATCGACGTGAGGATCGCGACATACTGGAACATGCTCATCGGCAGAGACCCCCTGTGGCCGTCGCCGGCATGATCGGCATCACACGCCCTGGTGGGGGCGAATCAGCACGAGATACACGAAGATCGACCCGCTCCCGATCAGTCCCGCCAGGAGTCCCAGCAGGTAGGGAACGACCCCCGGGGAATAGGGCCATCCGACCACGTTCCCGCCCTGGGCCAGCGCGGCTCCCGCGCCGATCATGAGGACGATGAGGAGGGACCACGCCGGGGCCGGACGGCCTTCCCGGAGGATGACGCGCCGGCCGGCCACGATCAGGGGCGCGCAGGCCAGGAGTCCGGCGAGCCATATGCCGCTCGACCAGCGCCACAGGCCCGGCTCCTCCATGCCGCCCAGCTCGAGCAGAAAGGGCACGAAGGCGAGCAGGATGACGAAGAACGTCCCGCCGACGAGCATGAGGAAGCGGACGCGGTCCGGGGCCGGGAAGTCCCGCGTTCGGCTGAAGGCCGCGACCACGCCGGAGAAGCCGGCCAGGCCGATGGCGATCTGTGCCATGGCGAGGAGCACCTCTCCGCCCCGGATCACCGCGACTCCCGTGGTTGCGTGTCGTCCGCGGCCGCCATCCCGGCACCGGGGGAGGCCCCGGACTCGACCGAAGCCGTCATCCAGAGCGTTCCCGAGGTCACCCGGTGCGCGGGCGGGGACAGTCCGTCCACGAACGCGCGGAAGGCGGGCGAGTAGAGGTCGGCGCGCTTGGCCCAGTACTCTTTCCACCCCGGCGCGGTGAAGTAGTGGCGCGCCGCCGCGTGCCAGCCGGCCCAGGTGCCATCATCCATGATGCCGGACGCGTGGTAGAGATGAGCGCTTTCGATGAGCTTGCCGAACTGGGTGGCCAGGTGGAGGAAGCGGCTGCTCTCGGACGGGCTGAGCTCGCCTCCGCCCTCGATGCCGATGTTCCAGATCCGGTTGAGCTCGGCGTCCCGGGCCAGGGGTTGGGAGAAGCCCCGGAGGTTGGCCGCCAGGACCTCGCCGCCCGTGACCCGGGCCACACGACTTCCGTGCCGGATCTGGCCGGCCAGGTAGAGCAGGGACAACACCACGGCGCCCGCGGCCACCAGCTGACCGATCGCACCGACCGCAATCCAGTTCATACGCTCACGTGCCAGCGGGTGATGGGGCGCCGACCCGGGCGGTTGCCGGTCCCCCGCATCGGATCGGGTCCGCGGGAGCGTGCCTGCCGGCGCACTGCGGGCGGTCGAAGGGATACTGTTGCCCGGACGGCGGATACGCCAGTGCTAGCGCTCGTGGAAACCCCTGCCCTGCAGGATCCTGGCGCGGCACTTCTCGATCCTCCGCTCCCGCGTGCTCGGCCGCCTGGCCGCGGAGAAGTGGAGCAGGTAGCTCTTCTTCCGCCCTGGCGTGAGCGCCTGGAAGGCCTTCCGGTAGGCCTCGTCTTCCAGGAGACGCTTCTCGAGCTCGGCCGGCACCTCGTAGTCCGCCACCCGCTTCTTCGGGACCTCGAGTCCCGCTTCCTCGATCGCGATGGCCTCCCGGATGTACGACCTCAGGATCGGGCTCCGCTCGCGCACCTGCCGGGCGGCGGTGAGCTCGACCCGCCGGGAGGCCTGGCTGTGCTCCCCCTGGGATCGGAGGATCCCCTCCGGGTCGTCCAGGAGAGCGCCCTTGAAGAACATCAGGGACAGGTGGGCCTTGAACGGCTGCAGGATGACGATGTTGCCGCCGTGCGCCGTGTAGCAGGGCTTGCCCCACTTGAGCGTCTCGGCGAGGTCGCAGTCCAGGAGCACGTCCCGCAGCGCCCGCATCTCGGCCTTCCACCGGGTGCTCCGCTCGATGAACCGGTCGACTTTCGGGTCTGTGGCGTTCATGGCACGGTCCCGGTGGCTGACGTTCTCTGCATGCGGCCCGGAGGGTGCGCCGCCGTGGTCGGCGGAGCGGCAGCTAGGAGCCGGCCACGATAGGGCCCGCGAGCGTCTCGAGGGCGAGATGCTCCATGATGCCCACGTCCCGCATCCAGGCTCGATACCGCTGTGCGCCGGCCTGGCCGAGCGCCTCCGATTCCCACTCCGCCACGGCGACCGTAGTTGTGGCATCCGCACGCATCAGACGGTAGCGCACGAACCCCGGTTGGGCACGGAAGACGGCTACGCCGTCGGTGTCGATGTGATGAAAGATGCGCTCGGCCTCTTCCGAGTACAGGTCGAGATTCCACCGGGCGATGGACACGCGCAGGTAGTGCGGACTCGTTCGTTCCACGCGGGCGCCTCCGTTCGAAGTTCGGCTTCCCGGCCCTGCTCCTCGTGGCCGCGTCTGCAGAAACAGCCGCCGGTCACCACGTGACCGCCCCGAGCTAGGAGCCCCGGAGGAGGGGCTGCTCAGCCTCCAGGTAGCTGGCGAAACCCGGGGTCACGGCCGCCCTGACCTGCGGCCACATTCGCAGGAGCAGCTCGCTGTCCAGCAGGTGGGTCCACCCCAGGTTCTCCAGCGCGTCCGCGTCGAGAAGGTGCTGCTGGACCTGGAGGTAGACCGTCTCGTACAGGCGGACGTTCGCGACGACGTAGGACCGCAGCAGGTAGGCGTCGGAGGCGCTGAGCTTCGCCCACGTCGCGGCGTCCGCGGTCATCGCGAGCAGGACCAGGTCGTTGAGCTCGGGGTTGTTCGCCCTGTCCATCCAGTTGCCCGCCACCGCGATGCCGAGCTCCTGGTAGGCGGCGGCCCGGGCGGCGATCCGGCTCTGGCGGAGTTCGAGACCGACGAACACGAGCGATGCCACGACGCCGAGGAGGCCGACGGCTTCCCCGACCTGGCGTACCAGTGGTCCGAGCATGGAGTCTCCGGGTCGGAGGATCGGTCCTCGCGTTCCAACCGGTGATGGTAGGGAGTCTACTCCCCTCGACGGCTTCCGGCAGCGCCTCCACGCGCATTCGAGCCTCCGCCGGCGTTCTCCGGGATCGCCGAAGGCCGCCGGACGGGAGCGACCCCTCGTCGGGGGCTACGCGTTGCCGGGGTCAGCGGCCCACCGGTCCAAAGGCCCCGGGGAAGAAGCGGAGCACGAAGGTCCCGGTCACGGCCACCAGCAGTGCGGCGATCGCGGTCAGCCTCTGCACGCTGCGTCGATGGGACGTGGCCGAGAGCACGAGGATCCCGATCATCCCGATCTGGGCCCACCTCAACGGATCCCAGAAGGCCTCCGTCCCGATGAGCCATCCGTCCCACGTCGCCATGGCCTGAAAGACGACCATCAGTGAAATGAACGGCACGCGGACATCCTCGAACGATCCCGAATGCTGTTCCGAGGCACTCACGGGGAGGAGCAGCGTGATCGCGAGGTACAGGACCGCCGGTTCCGTCATCACGAAGAAGAACGCCGGGAAGGTCCAATGCACGTCGCGGAGGTCCCATAGAGCCCACCAGTTGGAGGCTACAAAGAGGAACACCGTGGTGGCCCATACCAGCGGTATCCAGTCTACGCTGATCGATCGTCGATGGCGTACGACCATGGCGACGCCCCGGAGGAGGTGCGTGAGGCCGAGCCCCAGGACGATGGACACCATCACCAGGACGAACCCGAACAGGCTCAAGGGATGGCCTCGGCTTCCGAGCGATGTCGGAGAGCCGCCCGGTGAGGCTGCCTCGATCTCACTTCAGGTGGTACTCCGCCTCGAACGCGGCCACGAATCGAGGGTCGAAGCGGCCGCGGATGCCGTGCCAGAACGCGGCGAACTGCGGGGTCTGGAAGTTGTTGTTGTCGGTGAAGCCGTATCCGACCAGGGAGGACTCCGGAAGCACGCCTTCGTTGACCTGCACGTAGGCGTTTTCGACCATCCGCAGCATGCCCCACATCGCCCACCTCGCCTGGGTGGAGTCGGCCATCGTCAGCGTCCGGGCGGCGAGCGTGTCGCGCTGCCACATCAAGGTCCAGGCCCGGGCCAACGCGGGGTTCTCAGCTATGGAGTAGATGACCTGAGCGTCCCGGTCGGCCAGGCCCTGCCGTATCTGCGTGCGTAGAGCCTGCGTGTTCTGTCGGACCTGCAGCCCTACGAACACGAGCGACGCGATCACGCCCAGCGCAGACAGCAGCCGCGCCACACGAGATTTCGTCGAGGATGGATCGTTCACTGGACGTCCTCCCTGATCGCCGTCAGGAGCGCCGCGTTCGCCTTCCTCACCGGCTGGAACCTGAGTGCCTCCGTCGCTCCGGCCACCCCCAGCCAGATCAGCGCCGCGGTGAACTCCTGATCTCTCGACGCCTCCGCCCACGGCCGCAGCAGCTCGAAGCTCGTGTGGTCCCGCAGGGACCGGGCGCCCGTTGGCACGCTCAGCCTGAAGTAGGGTCGTGTCGCCACTTCGGCATCGGAGAATGTCTTGTCCACCCACTGATACAGGGATTCGACGTATGCCTGCTGCGTCTCGAAGTAGTCCACCACCTGGCGACGCAACGCTCGATCACGGATGAGGCCCAGCTCCGCCGCGTCCCGTAGCCCGACGTACGCCGCGCGCTGCGGCCGATACACGTAGATATGGAAGAGCGGAGCGACGGCCCGCACCGCCGAATCCCCGGCAACGGCCGCCCCACGGTGCCTCGCGACCCAGAGTCCTGCCGAGTCCCATTGTCTCGCCCGCCGATCGATGGCGGCCAGCTCGGCGGAATCGGCCCGCAGGTCGGCGGCCATCTCCTGGAGAGCGAACGACTCCTGCACCCTGTCCTCATGAGCCTGGCGCCAGCTGTTGGCCAGCAGGCCCAGTACGACGCCGGCGAAGATCGCCAGGAACTCCGCCCCGATCTTCTTCCAGTGGGATGAGGTGCTCACCGTGCCGTCCACCCTTTCATTCCGTACCCATCACCGAGTCCACGTGGGCCCGGAACGGCTCTTCCGGGAAGTCCTCTCGAACCTGGACCCACACCCGGGCGGGTCTGCGCTTCGCCGCGACGGCGAAATAGTCGTCCAGATCGGCCCAGGTCGGAGCGTCCAGGATGCCGTCGGCATGGTACAGCCAGGCCGCTTCCCAGGTGTTGAAGAACTCCCTCTCGAAGGTCCGATATCGCAGCCGGTCGGCCTCCGACAGGTCGGCCGATCGCGCCCGCCCGGCCAGGACGATCTTCGCCAGCCCCGGACTCTCGATGAGCAGCTTGTTCGACTCACGGAAGCGCTCGATGAGGACGGCGGCCGCATCGCTGCTGCTCAGGGTGGTCGACCGCCGAAACTGGTAGCCGGCGTACACGAGCGAGACGACAATCGCCAGCGCCGAGACGATCTCGGCGATCGATGCCCAGGTCTGTACTCGATCTCGATCCATGTCGCGCCTCCGATCCGTGGCGACCGCGGGTGCGGGCGTGGCGGGTCATCGGTGCCCTGCTGGCGACCCCACCGAATCACCGTACGCCTCGTCCATTCGGGGGGCTCCCAACTGGATCACGCGGTCCACCTCGTCCTGGAAATCCGTCGAGAACCACGAGCGTCGGGCCACCCAGTAATGCTGCATCCCCGGAAACGCCATAAGGGAGGACATCGTCGCCCGGAGTCCGCTGGCCCCCCAGGCATGGACACCACGCTGCAGGGAGTATTGGTACGCCGCCTCCCATGCCTTCATGGTTCCGTAGATCGACGAGTAGAGTCGGAAGATCTCGTCGGGTTCGAGATCCGAGGGGTCTCTCAATCCCCGGAACATGATGTCCGACAGGGTGTCGCTGATCGACCAGTCCCTGGATATGTCCGTGAGACTGGAGCTCACCTCGTTGTAACGAGACCGCTGCCCTTCGAGGGAGGCGGCCCGTACCTGCGATGCCAGGTACAGGAGGCTCGCGAGGACTCCCAACGCCGCCGCGAGCTCGGCCACCGCCTGTATGGCATTCCAGTTCACGGGCCATACCTCACTCTGTCAGATGAAGCCTCTCACGATCTCGCCTGATCTTCTATGGCGGGGGGATGCCTCTCCGCGCTGTCCAGGATGCCTTCGAATAGATCCTCGGGAACCCCCGGCGGGCAAGGCGCGCGAACGCGCGCCGCCGCGGAGCCGGGAGGGCCTCTCGGCTGCAACGGGGGAGGGTCTGACGCTGGCTGACACTTAGGTATTGACCTAAGTGTTTCGTGGCGGTAGTATCCCTCGGTCGGATCAGAGACTCGAGCATCGGGACGGTGCCACGAATGGCTCACTCCGCAGCCGCAGACGACGTGTTTCGCGCCCTGTCCAACCGAACCCGGCGGGACGTCCTGGAGCGCCTGTCGGCCGGACCGGCCACCGTCAGCGAGCTCGCGTCACCGTTCGACATGGAGCTGCCATCGTTCATGCAGCACCTCTCCGTGCTCGAACGGAGCCGCCTGGTGCGGTCGAAGAAGCGCGGGCGCGTGCGGACCTACGAGATCGCGCCCGAACGGTTCGAGGTGGTCGAGGACTGGCTGGCCGCGCGCCGTCGGCAGTGGGAAGCTCGACTGGACCGGTTCGACCGCTACGTCCAGCAACTCAAGGAGAAGGAGTCCGAATCATGAGCGAGCGACTCGCGTTCGACCCGAAGCTCGACTTCGCCATCGAGCGGTTCGTCGACGCTCCCACGCGCCTCGTCTGGGAAGCGTTGACGAAGCCGGAGCGTCTCAAGGAGTGGTACATGCCCAGGGCCTGGGGGCGCGTGGTGCGAGCCGAAATGGACGTGCGACCGGGCGGCATCTTCAGCATCGACATCGCGACGGCAGACGGCCAGGAGGTTCCCAACCTCGGCTGTTTCCTGGAAGCCGTTCCGATGGAGCGACTGGTGTGGACCTCGATGTTGTTCCCCGGCTATCGTCCGGCCGTCTTCGACGACATCCCGATCACGGCCATCATCACGATGGAGGCCGAGGGAACCGGCACCCGGTACGTCTTCACGGCGCTGCACCGGGATGAAGCCGACCTCGAGGAGAACAGGGCGAGTGGCTTCTACGAGGGCACCGAGATCGCCGTCGATCAGTTCGTGGAGCACGTGATCGCGATGAAGCAGGGAACGGAGTGACCGCCGCCGCCTCGATCACCATCACTCCGATCCCCGTAGCCGACCAGGACCGTGCTCGACGGCATCGGCGCGGACAGGCGCGGGCTCGCTACGGAGAGCTCCCGCTCTGGGGCAGCAATACGCTCCCCACGAAGTCTTGGAACTCGGCGGGATATTGGTCGTGATCTTCCGCCCAATACTCGGCGAAGAAGGGTAGACGGTACGCGCCACCCTTCCCTCCGACGAAGAGGAGCGATTTCAGATCAAGTACGCCCAGCCGGGATTGCAGATACCGATTCTCCTGGATCCGCATGATCCCCAGGTAGAACATCCTCAGGTGGAAACGTTGCTCCGGGGTGAGCTTCGCTCCTGTGCTCGCCGCCTCGTACGCCGCGCGGAGATCGGGATTCTCGACCAGCTGGGCCACGGCTGTGAACGATTGCTCCGAGATGGCCTGAATCGTTTCGCTACGGACGGCCTCGGTATTCTGATGGATCTGCAACGCTACGAATATGAGCGATCCGATGACACCCAGTCCCCCGAGAACCGACCCGAGCACCTTCCACTTGGCCTCGCGCGTTTCCATGCTCCTCCTGGTGCGGCCGCCGTCTCGAACTCAGCCGCCGATGGGGTTTGAGGTGCGGTCTGGAGCCACACCTACGTGATGTGGCGCAGTCGACGATCCGAAGGCAACGATGATGTCGATGCACCCGACGAACGACTCTCGACCTTCAGGCTCGCCGGACGGGCAGGAGTTCCTTGTCAGCCCGTGCCTTCGCCCATCCCCGCGGGATCAAGTCCGAGAGGTTGTGTAACTCACCCTCCGCCGGCTGATGCCTGTGATGTCAGGCGGCCTGTTCGAGGCCGCCTTGCTCCTGAGCCTCCTTCCATTCCCAGAACTCGTCCATGGCGAGCCAGCGCCGTCCGGTGGACCAGATCTCATGCTGCTCGGCCAGGAGGGCGCCCAGGAGCCGCCAGGGCGAGCGCTCGTCGGGGAAGATCCGGATCACCTTTTCCCGGCGCCGCACCTCCTCGATGAGCCGCTGGACCATGTTCGTTGACCACAGCCGGGTCCGATACTTCTCGGGCAGGGCGAGGACCGCCGTGGCGTCCTCGAGCCCGGCCTCCAGGGTCTCCAGCGCGCGGTCGGCCCGGCCGCCGAGCTCCTCGCACAGCGCCCGGAAGGCGGCCCGGGCTCCCTCCCGGTCCTCGGCCTTGAAGATCCGGTCCAGGCCCCGGTGCAGGGCGTCGTGTGTGCACCTGGGGGCCCGATCCACCACGTTCT